>Ga0310786_10000521_pt1 | contig 62957 bp, 59 predicted proteins | sample AusTroGonzalo_MG_FD_203881 | JGI IMG/M metagenome (GOLD analysis project Ga0310786, IMG submission 203881) | Bovine rumen microbial communities from tropical cattle in Woodstock, Queensland, Australia - Gonzalo_03 (v2) (version 2) | ecosystem: Host-associated > Mammals > Digestive system >...
CAGGAACGTCTACCTTACCGTAAGCATTTGCGCCTGCGTCGATAGCCTTCTCGTTCATCTGAACGATCTCGATACCCTTCTTCATGAACTTCTGAGCCTTCTCCTTCATGTAGCCGATTGCCTCAGCCTCAGGAAGAACCTTTGAAAGTGAGAAGAATGCAGACTGGAGAATAGTATTGGTACGCTTGCCAAGACCGATCTCCTGTGCAAGATCTATTGCATTAACCAGATAGAGCTGGATATTGTTCTTAGCGATATACTGCTTTGTATCAGCTGTAAGGTGCTGGTCGAGCTCCTCAGGCTTCCACTGGCAGTTGATAAGGAATACACCGCCCGGCTTTACATCGTTTACCATCTTGTAACCCTTGAGTATGTATGAAGGATTGTGACAGGCAACAAAGTCAGCCTTGTTGATGTAGTAAGGGCTCTTGATAGGCTTATCACCAAAACGGAGATGTGAGATAGTGATACCACCGGTCTTCTTTGAGTCATACTGGAAGTATGCCTGAACGTACTTGTCAGTGTGGTCACCGATGATCTTGATGGAGTCCTTGTTAGCACCAACAGTACCATCGCCGCCGAGACCCCAGAACTTGCACTCGATAGTGCCTTCTGCTGCTGTGTTAGGAGCATCTTCCTCAGCGAGTGAGAGATTTGTTACATCATCAACGATACCGAGTGTGAACTGTGGCTTAGGATCAGCCTTTGCGAGCTCTGCATAAACAGCAAATACAGATGCAGGAGGAGTATCCTTGGAACCGAGACCGTAACGTCCGCCGATTACCTTGATACCGTTTCTGCCTGTAGCATTAAGAGCTGCAACCACATCAAGGTAAAGAGGCTCACCGAGAGAGCCGGGCTCCTTGGTTCTGTCGAGTACAGCGATTGTCTTTGCAGTTGCAGGAATTGCCTCAACGAGCTTTTCAGCTGAGAATGGACGGAAAAGGCGAACCTTAACGATACCGACCTTCTCACCCTTCTTGTTCAGGTAGTCGATAACTTCCTCAGCAACGTCACAGATAGAACCCATTGCAACGATTACGCGCTCTGCATCAGCAGCACCGTAGTAGTTGAAGAGCTTGTAGTCAGTACCGAGCTTTGCGTTGACCTTGTCCATGTACTCCTCAACGATAGCCGGAACAGCATTGTAGTAGGAGTTGCAGGCCTCACGGTGCTGGAAGAAGATATCACCATTCTCGTGAGAACCACGCATTGTCGGATTTTCCGGATTAAGAGCACGATCACGGAATGCCTTGACAGAATCCATGTCGCACATTTCCTTCAGATCCTCGTAATCCCATACGGCGATCTTCTGGATTTCGTGAGATGTACGGAAACCATCAAAGAAGTTGATGAAAGGAACGCGGCTCTTGATTGAAGCAAGGTGAGCAACAGCAGCGAGATCCATAACTTCCTGCGGGTTTGTCTCAGCGAGCATTGCAAAACCTGTCTGACGGCAAGCGTAAACGTCAGAGTGGTCACCGAAAATGTTCAGTGCATGAGAAGCAACGCAACGTGCAGAAACATGGAATACGCAAGGAAGCAGCTCACCGGCGATCTTGTACATATTCGGGATCATGAGGAGAAGACCCTGTGAAGCAGTATAGGTTGTGGTAAGAGCACCAGCGTTCAGAGAACCGTGAACAGTACCTGCTGCACCAGCTTCTGACTGCATCTCCTCAACCTTAACGGTAGTGCCGAAGATGTTCTTGACACCCTGAGCAGACCACTGATCCACATAGTCTGCCATCGGGCTGGAAGGTGTGATCGGGTAGATACCGGCAACTTCCGTGAAGGCATAAGAAACATATGCAGCGGCATTATTACCGTCCATTGTTTTCATTTTTCTTTTGATTGCCATAGGAATGACCTCCTAAAAATAGTATTAAATTTAGGTTATAGGAATGTTTAACGGGACGAGCGTTAACCATGTATAACTACGGTATCTATTATATCACAAAACGTTTTTTTTGTAAACACCTTTTTTTGCTCTGTGATACAAAGTTGTTACGCGTATTTTGCGCAATTTGCCTATATTCCAAGGAATTGTCAAACTTTTGGCAATTAGGGCGGTGCTAATTTGTACAAGTGTCAGGATTAAAAAAATTTGTATTGTAAAAAATGTTGTATATGTTCAACGTAAAGTTGTGCATAATAACAAAAGTTGGAGATTATACTTGACGGAAAGTCAGAAATAAGGTATAATAACTACAGTGTTAAATAATCTTTAATTATTAACACTCGTTTTGTTGTCTCCTTTCTTTTGTTCTACACATATTTATTTTCATCTGTTTATCTAAGACAAGCAAGGTTTTTACCTTGCTTATTTTTTTGCAGTATGACGTTGCACTCTTACTTCGCACAATAGTTCTTACGGTAGGCATATTATCGCCGCGGGACAAGCTACTGCAGGCTGATCACTGCTTACTACTGTAAGCCTTTATGGGCTTGCGAAGTAGTATATGAGTCCGTACAGTGTGGCGGCTGAACAGCCGAAGAGTATCACAGGTCCTGCAATATTGAATATCTTTGCTCCTACGCCGAGAATAGGTCCTTCCGATCTTGCCTCTATTGCGCAGGAGCTTATTGCATTTGAAAAGCCTGTGATAGGTACAAGAGTTCCTGCGCCTGCGTGTTTTGCAAGCTTTTCGTACCAACCAAGACCAGTGCATACAGAGCTCAGTCCCACAAGGATTATCGAGGTCCATGTGCCTGCCTCTGTGCGGTCAAGTCCGTATACTTCAAGTATTGAACGTATTATCTCGCCAAGTGCGCATATCGCACCGCCTACAAGAAAGGCGAAGGTGATATTTACTCCGGAATTGGATCTTGGCGATGCCTGTCTCGTCATATCGCTGTAAAGCTCGGGTGTTATTTTCATGATATCAGCTCCTTTACGGTAGTGTGTGCAGGTTTTAAGAGAATATACGATGAAACGTGAGCGTTGTTTTTGATTTCTGCATTAATAATCATCTTTTTTATGGCATATACATTAGTAAATGCAAGTGAAAGAGGTGATGCGCTTGAAAACACAGCCAGAAGGGCGTGCAGTCATGCTCGGAAGGTATATTATTGAAAGCAGGACTACTGTACGCGGTGCAGCTCAGAAATTCGGGATATCAAAAAGCACCGTACATAAAGATGTCAGCGAAAGGCTGAAGCAGGAGGATCCCGAGTTGTATGGCAAAGTGAAGGATATACTTGAAATAAACAAAAGGGAAAGACATATACGCGGAGGTCTCGCTACAAAGCGGAAGTATGCCGAAATAGCCTGTAGCAGGAAAAAATATATATACAGATAAAAAAGCAGCATCTATATGATGCTGCTTTTATTTTTATTCCAAGCCTGCAAGCTTTTTGAATTTTATATAGAACTCACTGAGAGAGTTTCTTCCTGTGAGCATATTCTCGTCAACGTAAGCACCGATGTACTTTCCGTCGCGGAACACATAATAATTTGTATCTTCGCCCTTTACGAGGTCTATTTTCAGCTTGCTGCCGTCATTAAAGGCGTATTCGGCTGTCATTGCAGGATCCTTCAGTTCGGGCTCTGCTTTGACATCTGTGCCGGTAAGCTTCAGTATTGCGAAAGAATTGAAGAAATTGTTGAAAGCAACGTAATTCTCGGAAGAATTAAAATCTATATCCTTACCGTTATATTTACATTCCATTTCCTTGATATTTACTTCGCAGGTATCATTATTGTTCATGTAGCTGAACTTGAAGCTGCTTACATTATAGGAGTCTGCCGAGACATAATTTTCTACTATGTAATTATAGGGAAGTGCCTGTGATACAGTGAGATCAGCCTTATAATAAAGCTCGACCTGCTCGCCGTCTACAAGTACAAAGCAGTATGTGGGATCGTCTTCATTTGCGCTTATGAGTATGCGATGCTCACTTCCGTCAATACCCTTTACGACCACATCGCCCCAGGGCTTGTCAAAGCCGTATTTTGAAAGGTCATCAAGCTTTTCGTCAAGCATTTCCTCTGCCTCAAGACGTACAAACTCGTTGAGAGCAGCGGTTACTGCGGTCTGGTCGAGCTGGATATCAGCATACTCCTTTGGCAGTGACCATAACTGGCTTTCTGTATCATATGTCAGGTCGCAAAGCACCTTGCCGTCCTTATAGGAGGTTATCTGCTTTATGTCATAGAGCGAATAAGGCACGATCATCTTGTCCTTGAGCAGAAGTCTGTCCAGTTTAAGGACACTTCCGTGCTGTGCGTCAACGGCATAGACATTTTTCTTGCCGTCAACGGTGACATAGTAATATTCGCCCGTAGGACTTTCGCTTCCGATATATATAGTATGTGTGCCGGAAGGATTTGTTATTTCGATCTTATCGGGATCATCAAGACCATACATTGCAAGCTTTTCGTCTGTGACAGCACCATAATTGGTGATCGCCTTCAGGTTTGAAAGATATGTGCATATGAGCTGACAATAGGTCTGGTCGAGCTTGAAATCGTTGTCTGTGAGTGCCCAGTCCTCGCCTTCCGATCTCTCGGCAGTATACGTTTCACTGCCTTTTGAGAAAACTATCTTTGTAGGACTGTAGGGATCAAAATTGAAGAGCACATTGTCTGCAAGTTCTTCCTTTGTCTGCTGTTTTTCCTTGTTCTTGTGCTCTTTTGCGGCAAGGTAAAAACCGATAGATGCACCTGCCATGAAAACAAGTACGATAAGTGCGATAATTATTTTTTTCATCAGGAATATCTCCTTTTGAGCCATACTGAGACACCGACAACAGCAAGGATTGCAGGGATAACATAAACTGCTACCATGACGCTTGTTGCCTCATTTTTGTCCTTGAAGGTCATGCGGTCATAGGAGTTGAACTTGTTGCCTACACCGAACTGGATATCGCTGTCATAGAGCCATGTATTGCTGAAGGTAGCAAGCATGGTGCTTCCGCTTAGTGAAGGAGCGATAACATCACTGTCGATTATTGATGTTGTACCGAATACGACCAATTTGCCGCCTGATACCTTATTATATGAGTAGTAGCCGAAATCAAGGGACATACCGCTGAGAAGCTCGTTTGCCTGCTGCGCGGTGACATCATCGCCGCCCATTGCCTTGCTGACAGTTGTATATTCACCGGAGTCTGCGATTACGTTCTTTATGATAGAAGAACGTTCTGTATAAGATGCACCGAGGAAGCTGTCTTCAGGTATCTCGGTAAGGCTTCTTGTGTTGGCGATACCTGCGATATATGCACCTTCACTGATAAGCTCATTAAGATCCGAGGTAAGATCCTGAGTGAATTCATCGTTGTATCTTGAACCTGCGGGGTACTCAACGCGGAAGTAATTCTCGACCTGCTTTTCGTCTCTGTCGTGGAGCATATTACCTGGGAGAGACTCGGTAACGTAGTTGTAATCGAGGATAAGTCCGAATTTTTCCATTACGTTTTCTATGTTATAGAAACGTCCCTTTGTGTCACATGGGTCAATAAGGAAGGAAAGAGCACCGCCGTTGTCAGCGTACTCGTTGAGGAGATCTCTTTCCTTGTCTGTGATATCCTTCTGAGGACCTGCAAGATAGATTATCTTTGCATTGTCGGGGATAACACCTGTTTTGTCAAGGTCGAGCTCCTGAACGTCATAGTCCTTGGATTTGAGCTGATTTGCGTATATTGAAAAGCGGTCGTTTATAGAATTTTCTCCGTGACCTGTAAGGAAATATACTGTAGGGAGAGAGCCGCTTGAGCATATGGAGATAGCTGCTGCAAGGAGCTCTTCGCCTGCGTACTGCTTTTCGCCTTTTGAGGACTGCTGGAATATCTTTGCACTGCTTATCTTCTTTGTAACGTTGTTGCACTTTACAAAGATATCACATTCCTTTGTGCCAAGATTGCCCTCAGGATCGAGCTGGCTCGCAAGTGAAGCGTTTTCGTTTGGGTCGAAGCAGGTGAGTGTGATGTTGTCATACTCGTCAAGCTGAGTGAGAGTATGATAAAGCGGAAGAAATTCCGAAGCATCAGCTTCATGGAAGTATGCCAGCTTTGAGAGATAGTATACATCTATGTGCTTGTCGGAGTTGTCAGCAATGAGCTGTTTGGTCTTGTCGCTGAGAGTATACTTCTTGGAAGGTGTCATATCAAAGCCTTTGTCATAAAAGCTTACGATAAGGTTTATTGGTATGAATATAATGAGTACAAGTATCGCTAAGACAAAGGCGATAGTATTTGAGAAATCCTTTTTCTTCTTCATTCTGACTTACCCCCTGTTCCAGCGTCTTTTCTCGATGGCGATATATGTCCATGAGAGGAAAACTATTATGACAGAGCCGAAGAATACCATATCCGAAAGACGTATGAAGCCCTCGGAGAAGTATGCAAATCTCGGCTGTGCTGCAAATGAGTATATTACTGACTGTACCTTGGGGTACTGTGAGATGAAGGGGGTGTTTGAGAAGTCATCAACGAAGAGGAGCGCAAACATGATTATCTCACCGATTATAGCTGCAAGGATAGGCGACTCTGTAAGTGATGACAGGAACATACCTACTGCGATATACATTGTTCCCCAGAAGAAGATGCCTATGTATGCACATATGAGCTGACTCACAACGACCTCGCCCTTCATGGCTGTTATGATAGGGAAAAAGGCTGTACCGAGAAGCATGAAGAGATAAACAGTAACGTTTGCAAGGAATTTTGCGATGACTATTTTCAGAACGCTGACAGGTGATGTCATCAGCAGGACCTCTGTACCGTTTTTACGTTCCTCAGCAAACGTCCTCATGGTGAGGAAGGGGATGAGGAATATGAAATAGATGATAACGGAATAGAACATCTCGGTAAAGGAGAATGCCCATGTGTTTGTACCTTCAAGCTTTGCGATGCCGGTCGAGAAGCTCAGTGAGAACAGCAGCATGAAGAGTGCTGCTAAAGCGTAAGCGAAAGGAGTGTAGAAGAATGATTGCAGCTCCTTCTTATAAATAGGAAACATCTTACTCTTCCTCCTTTGTTTCAGTATTTTCGGTATTGTTTTCGGACTCATCGGGTATCTCGTCGAGAAGCTCCTGAAGTCCGTTTTTCTTTGTCGGGCGGTTGATGAGCTCGATGAATACGTTTTCAAGGTTTGGCTTGTCCGTATATATTTCAAGTATGCTTATGCCGTTTTTGAGACACTCTGACATTATGGCATCTCTTATAGCATCGTAGTCGCCTTCGAGATCAACAGTGAATGAGTATATATTGTTTCCTTCGTCTTCGATCTTCTTTATTTCCTTGACATTCTTGGTCATACCTATTATAGAAGCGGCTGTGTCTTTGTCGCCCTTGACCTTGATGTGGAGAACGAGAGAAGCGGCGAAAGTCTTTTCGAGATTTTCGATAGTGTCGATAGCCTTGATATCGCCTTTGTTGATGATAATTACTCTGTCGCAGACTGCACTAACCTCGCTGAGGATATGTGAGCTGAAAATAACGGAGTGATCCTTTTTAAGATCCTTGATTATGGCGCGTACCTCTGCGACCTGAGTAGGGTCGAGACCGACAGTGGGCTCGTCAAGGATAAGGAACTTAGGATCGCCGAGGAGAGCCTGGGCAAATCCCACACGCTGCTTGTAGCCCTTTGAAAGATTGCGGATAAGCTTTCCCGAAACGTCCTTTATTTTCAGGAGACCCATAACGCGTTCGATCTCCTTGCTGCGCTTGCCGACAGGGACTCTTTTGAGACCTGCACAGAAGGAAAGGTATTCCTTTACCTTCATATCGGGGTAAACAGGCGGGATTTCAGGGAGATATCCGATATTGCGCTTAGCCTTTACCGGATCTTTGGTTATGTCGGCACCGCAGATGTTCACGGTACCGTCCGACATGGGCAGATAACCTGCAATCATGTTCATTGTTGTTGATTTTCCCGCACCGTTGGGTCCGAGAAAACCGAGGATCTCATTATCGTTTATTGTAAAGCTTATATGATTTACAGCGCGGTTGCTGCCGTAATACTTCGTAAGATTTTCAATATTAATCATGAGCTGCTCCTTTCCGATCAAAAAATCATTTTTATCAAAAAAACAGATTGTACTATCTTATCATAGCATACTGCTATATTATCGCAGAATAATATTAACACAAGATGAATAAAAAATGAATAAAATGTTAATTCAAAGCCCGGAGGTGTATTTGCACCGTTGCTTTCGGAGTAAAGTGACAGGTAAATCTTATAGCGAAAGTGTGAGGATTTTGTGAGAGTTTGTTGCAAGAAAGATGAATGTTGGAAGGGATAGTTTATTGCTGTATCTTATTAACAAATAGTTCATATACACTTTTTCAAGCTTAATTCAGCGGTAGACAAAATGTACAAAAAAGCTTTTACCTTTGTGTGCATTGCACCAAAAATGACTTTGCTCAAATGTGAAAACGATGTAAACTGTTGACACGAATTGAATTGTAGAATATAATAATCTTGAAAATAGTTTGAGAATTGTGTGTAGTCTGCGTGAAAATACACACAGTGTACGAAGTATTTTCGTATGCACCCCCGAAAGTGCGAACCTTAGGGGGCAATCCATTTTTAACCACTATACTATTACGAGAGGGGTAAAAACAAATGATAAGCAAAAAGAGTAAGGCTCTCGCAGCTGGCGTTCTTGCTGCTGCAATGTCCGCAACCGCAGTTATTCCTTCAATTGCTTCTGCTGCTACACAGTCAAGCTATGCAAAGGAAGATTCTTATGCTGAGATGTTCTCGTCACTTTATGAAGACGTTGTAACAAACGGTATAACAAACGGTTACCTTAGCTCACAGACAAACGGTTCAGGCTTCGGTATCCCTTATCATTCAGTAGAAACATTCATCGTTGAGGCTCCTGACTACGGTCATGAGACAACATCAGAAGCTATGTCATACATCGTATGGATGGCTGCTATGCATGATGTTCTTGCTGAAAAAGGTGTTATCAGCGGTTCTAAGGGCGACCTGAAGAAGGCTTGGAACACAATGGAAGCTATGATCCCTGGTTGGTCAAAGGCTCACGGCAGAACTGATATCGATTACGGTTCATTCTGGGAGCAGACAAAGGTTGAGGCTGACTCATCAGAAGAGTGCGATCAGCCAAGTGACTATCCTGCAAAGCAGGAAGGCGGTAAGGCTGCTAACCCACTTTATGAGACATTCAAGTCTGCATACAGCAGTGACGAAGGCTATTACCTTATGAACTGGCTCGCTGACGTTGACGACTGGTACGGCTTCAGCAAGGGCACAAAGGGCGAGGGCAAGTTCACATTTATCAATACATTCCAGAGAGGTGAGCAGGAGTCATGCTTCGAGACTGTTCCTGCACCTTGTCTTGAAGAGCTCCTTTGGGGTGACACAGATAAGAACGGCGATGACGGTAACGGTATCAAGGCTATCTTTAACGGTCACAACAAGGTTCCTTCACAGTATTCATTCACAAACGCTCCTGATGCTGAGGATCGTTGTATCCACGCTGTATACTTTGCAAACCAGTACAACGCAGGTGATTCTTCTGTTTCTGCTCTCGCAGGTAAGATGGGTGACCAGTGCCGTAACGATATGTTTGATAAGTATTACAAGAAGATCGCTGCTGATACAAAGCTTACAAGCTCTGCTGTAACAGGCAACGGCGGTCAGCACTACCTCATGGGCTGGTATACTGCTTGGGGCGGAGCTCTTACAGCAAGCTACGGCAACTATGGCTGGGCTTGGCAGATCGGCTGCTCACACTCACATCAGTTCTATCAGAACCCACTTGCTGCTTACGGTCTCCTTTATGATAAGGATATCAACGGCGGTATGAAGGCTAAGGGCGCAACAGATGACTATACAGAGTCTCTCAAGAGACAGATCGAAATGTATCTGTGGCTCCAGTCTGTAGACGGTCCTTTCGCTGGTGGTTGTACAAACAGCTGGAGAGGTCGTTACGAGACATATCCTTCAGGCCACGCTACATTCTATGATATGGCTTATGTTCCACATCCTGTATACGCTGACCCAGGTTCAAACCACTGGATCGGTAACCAGGTATGGTCAACACAGCGTCTTGCTGAGCTTTACTACTATGTAGTAACAAACGGCGACAAGTCAGGCCAGACATACGGCGGACTCAAGCTTGAGGATGCTCTTGACAAGCTCCTTACAAGATGGGTTGAGTGGTTCGAGACTTATACTAAGTTCGATTATGAGGATGAGCACGGTGTTACACACACATATGCTATCCCATCAACTCTTGACTGGGGTTCAAGTGATACAGACTATACTTGCACACCTGATACATGGACAGGTACATACAGCGAGAACGGCAACCAGAAGCTTACTTGTAAGATCGGCGGTTGGGGCCAGGGAGACGTAGGATGCGTATCCTCACTCTGTAACTCACTTATGTACTATGCTAAGGCTAAGGGCGTTGATCCTGAGTATGCAAGCAAGGAAGGTACAACTGTTGAGCAGAAGGCTCTCTACCTTGCTAACAGACTCCTTTCTTACCAGTACAAGGAAGGCCGTGACGATATCGGTATCACATTTACTGATTCTAACCCAAGCCTCAAGAGAGTATACGAAGAAAAGGTTTATATTCCTGATTACTATAAGGGCGAAATGCCTGATGGTTCTAAGCTTGAGCCAGGCGCAACATTCTCATCAATCCGTAAGAGCTACGAGAAGGATAAGATGTGGCAGGAGTGCAAGAAGTACTACGATGGCGAAGGCACAGATAACAACGGCGACGGCGTAGTTGACTGTGGCGACTACCAGTTCCAGTATCACAGATTCTGGCACGCTGGTGACGCTGTAGTTGCTTACGGTACAATGGCACTTCTCTATCCTGAGGTTAAGCCATTACCACTTCCTGGTCCTGGCGGACAGACAACAACTACAACTGTAACTACAACTACAACTGTTACAACTACAACAGTTACAACTGCTCCTGAAGTTACACCTGGTGTAACAGTATGGGGTGATGCTAACTGCGACGGCGATGTAGATATGTCCGATATCGTTCTTATCATGCAGAGCCTTGCTAACCCGAACAAGTACGGCCTCAACGGTTCTGACAGCTCTGCTATCACAGCACAGGGTCAGGCTAACGCTGACGTTGATACATCAAGCAAGGGCATCACAACTCAGGATGCAGTTCGTATTCAGAACTTCCTCCTCAACAAGATCACTACACTTGATCCAACTAAGTAATTTTTACTTAGAAATATGCACATTCAGAGCTGCACGGTTTTTCCGTGCAGCTTTTTTATACGTGCTTTTGCCGCAATATTTTCCGAAAAAAGCTTGCATTTTACTGTAAATAATGATATAATATTATAATAGCATTTTTATGCGAAAAAATATTCCTAAGAAAGCAGGCGATAGGGTGCTTAGAAGTATGACAGGCTACGGAAGAGCGCAGCAGATACTTAATGGTCGCGATATCCTTGTTGAGATACGCTCCGTTAATCATAGATATTACGAATATTCTTCAAGAATTCCCAGAACCTACAGTTATATAGATGAAAAGCTGAAGGCTCTGCTCAAAACAAGCATTTCACGCGGCAAGGTAGAAGTATCTGTAACGATCAATAACATCGAAGGCAAGGATACCGAGATCGCTGTAAACAAGGGCGCGGCTGAGGGATATGTAAACGCACTCAGAAGCATTGCCGATGAGCTCGGTGTGGAGGACGATATCACACTTTCAAAGCTTATGAAGCTCCCTGATATATTCAATATACAGAAAACTCCCGATGATGAGGAACAGGTATGGGAGGACGTTTCAAGTGTAGCTGCAGAGGCTATACGCAAATTCGTTGAGATGCGCGGGACTGAGGGCGAACGCCTTAAAGCCGATATCATCGAAAAGGCTGAGGGTATACTGAAAATGGTGTCAAAGGTGGAGGAGCTTTCTCCTCAGACTGTTGAAAATTACAGAAACAGGCTTTACAAGAAGCTCAGCGAGGTCCTTGAGGGTAAGGACATAGACGATCAGCGAGTTCTTACAGAGGCTGCTGTTTTCGCTGAGAAAATAGCCGTTGACGAGGAAACTGTAAGACTTCGCAGCCATATCTCACAGCTTGAAAATATGGTGTCAGGCGATGATGCAGTGGGCAGAAAGCTTGACTTTATTGTACAGGAAATGAACCGCGAGGTAAATACTATCGGTTCCAAGGCTCAGGATCTTAACATCACAAAGGTCGTAGTTGATATGAAGGCTGAGATCGAGAAGATACGTGAACAGATCCAGAATGTAGAGTAATACCATGAAGCTTATAAATATAGGTTACGGAAATATGGTGTCCGCTGACAGGATAGTTACTATCGTAAGTCCCGAGTCAGCCCCCATAAAACGCCTCGTTCAGGAGGCGCGCGATGACGGCAGAGCTGTTGACGCTACCTACGGAAGAAAAACAAGAGCTGTAATGATAATGGACAGCGGACACATTATCCTTTCGTCACTCATTACAGAGACTCTTGCTGCAAGAATAAACGGTTCAGGAGGAGCTGACGACGATGAATAAAGGCAGACTTATTGTATTTTCTGCTCCCTCGGGCTGCGGAAAGGGTACAATGCTGGAGGAGATACTGAAGGACGAGCGTTTTGCAGTATCGGTTTCGGCTACCACAAGAGCTCCGCGAGAGGGTGAAAAGGATGGTGTGAATTATCACTTCCTTACCCGTGAGGACTTTGAACAGCGCATAGCTGACGGAAAGTTCATCGAACACGCCGAGTATTGCCAGAACTTTTACGGAACTCTTTCCAGTGAGGTTGACGGCAGACTTGAAAAGGGACTCAATGTTATTCTCGAAATAGAGCCTCAGGGCGCAATGAAGATACGCGAAAAGCGTCCCGATGCACTGTTTATATTCATAGTTCCGCCTTCAGTAGGCGAACTTCGCCGCCGCCTTAAAAAGCGCGGCACAGAGACCGATGAGGTCATAGAGGAGCGTATTTCCAAGGCTGCATGGGAGATCTCACAGGCTGAAAAATACGATTATATCATTGTCAATGACGCCCTTGAGGACGCTGTAAGCGACTTTTTTGCGGTTATACGCGGAGAGCAGCTTAAAAAGGAGTTTTCGGGCGATATTATAGAAGAGGTGCTTAAAAATGCTTAGACCGGCAGTAAATCAGATCATCACAAAGAATGAGAGCTGTTATTCACTCGTTATCGCTGTTGCAAAGCGTGCAAGACAGATCTCGGAGGAGCTTTACGAGAACGGCGAGACTCTTGAAGAGAAGCCTGTAAAGACAGCTGTTGAGGAGCTTGCAAGCGGAAAGTGCAAGATAGTAAGCACTATTCCTCAGAGCAACGAGTAATGCCCCTTATTGCGGAGACCGCAGTCAGCGGAACAGCTTATTTCTTTGATATGCTGTTCAGCTACGCTGTTCCCGAAAAGCTGATGGAAAGTATCGCCTGCGGATGCAGAGTGCTTGTGCCATTCGGCAAAGGGAACAAACGCAGGATAGGAGTAGTCATGAAGCTCTCCGAGGGAGACATAAAAGGGCTTAAAACCCTTGTGTCCCTTGTGGACGATGAGCCTGTTATCTCAGAGGAGCTTCTAAGACTTGCCTTATATGTGCGCGAGCATACCTTCTGCACCTGTTTTGATGCAGTAAAAGCCATGCTCCCACCTGCAATGAGCGTGAGCGCGAAGGAAACGTTCAGGCTTGTTAAGAATTTCACGGATATATCTTCTCTTAGTCCCGAGGCAGCACAGCTGCTGGAGATACTTTCGGGTACGGCAGGCAGCAAAGAGCTGAATGAGATGATCGAGAAGCATATAATAGATAAGGGCAGACATCTTCCGGATGAGCTTTGCGACGCAGGTGCTCTGGACTCGGACAACGTTTTCAGGCAGGCTGTAGGGGATGCGGCTGTGAGAATGGTGCGTCTGTCGGAAAAGTATATGAGTGCTCCCGAGAGCATTGAGCTTACACCCAAGCAGAAAAAGGTTGCGGATTTCCTGAGTGAATTCGGCTCTGCTGCGGTAAAAGAGGCTGCGTATATGTGCGGAGTCACCGAAGCGGTAGTAAAGCGTCTTTGTGCAAACGGTGCAGCCGAGGAGTACGAGGCTGAGGTGCTGAGAAGAGTCGAGGGCGATGCGGATGAGAAAAGAAGTCCGCAGGATATCGTTCTTTCAGACGAACAGCAGAAGGCACATGATGCTGTACTTGCTCAGCTTTTCGAGAAAAAGCCTGCAGTGTTCCTGCTGCACGGCGTAACGGGAAGCGGCAAGACCTCGGTATTTGAAAAGCTCATATACGACACGGTAAAAATGGGAAGGCAGGCAATGCTGCTCATTCCCGAAATAGGTCTTACACCGCAGATACTGAAACGATTTCGTTCGCTTTTCGGAGAGAGAGTAGCTGTTATACACAGCGGACTTTCACTGGGGCAGAGACTTGACGAGTACAAGAGAATAAAACGGGGCGATGCGGATATCGTAATAGGTACGAGAAGCGCGGTTTTTGCTCCGCTCAGCAATATAGGACTCATTATATTAGATGAGGAGGGCGAGCGTTCATACAAATCGGACAGCTCACCAAGATATACGACACATGATATCGCCAAGCAGCGATGTGCATACCATAACTGTGTACTTCTGCTGGCTTCGGCTACACCTTCAATTGAGAGCTATTACCTCGCCGAAAGGGGAGTATACAGGCTTCTTGAAATGAAGGAGCGATATCGGAATTCGCCTCTTCCCGAGGTAAGTATCATTGATATGAACCTTGAGCGTGAGGTCGGCAACCGCACGGAATTCAGCCGCAGACTTGCGGAGGAGATAAGCCTTAACCTGAAAAAAGGCGAGCAGTCCATACTGCTGCTCAACAGGCGCGGCTATCACACTATCATAAGCTGCTGCGACTGCTATCAGCCGCTGTATTGCCCGAATTGCTCGGTACCGCTGACCTACCATAAAAAAAACAACAAGCTGATGTGCCACTACTGCGGCTATGTCAGCGACCCTGTTGAGGAATGTCCCTCCTGCGGCTCGAAGCACCTTAAAAATATGGGCTTCGGCACACAGAAGCTTGAAGAGGAGCTTTCCACATTCTTTCCCGATGCGCGTATCTTGCGTATGGACGCTGATACCACGTTTTCAAGGTATTCCTACGAGAAGAGCTTCAAGGATTTCCGCGAGGGAAAATATGACATAATGATAGGTACTCAGATGATAGGCAAGGGTCTGGATTTCCCGAATGTTACGCTGGTAGGCGTGCTTTCAGTGGATAAGGCTCTCTATGCAGGGGATTTCCGCAGCTATGAGCGTACCTTCTCACTTATCACGCAGGTGGTGGGACGAGGCGGACGCGGCGAGAGCAGCGGCAGAGCTATATTGCAGACATTCATTCCCGAGCACTACATCATGAATCTTGCTGCTGCGCAGGACTATAAGGGCTTCTACAATGAAGAGATAGCCATACGCCGTGCAATGATATTTCCGCCGCTGTGTGATATGTGTATTTTCTGCTTTGCAGGCGGCGAAGACTTTACAGTCAAAGTCGGAGCAGATGCTGTTCTGAGACTTATGAATGATAAGCTCAGGGAGCTTCAGCCCAGAACTCCCGTGCGGGTGCTTGGTCCCGTAAGATGCTCTTACGGCAGGATAAACGGCAAGTACCGTTACAGGATAATAATGAAATGCAAGAATAATGCCGAAATGAGGGAATACATAAGCGGTGTCCTTACAGAGTCGGCAAAGCTGAAAGAGATGAAAGGAATAGCCATGTATGCCGATATGAACGGCGATGTGGGCGTATGATAGAAAAGGATAGGATAAAATGGCACTTAGAAGAATTTTAACCGATAAGGACGAAGTGCTCCACAAGGTATGCAAGCCTGTGGAGAAGTTTGATGAAAAGCTGGCACAGCTTCTCGATGATATGCACGAGACTCTCAACAAGGCTGAGGGTGTTGGCTTAGCTGCTCCGCAGATAGGCATATGCCGCAGGGTCTTCATAATGCATCTTGATGAAAATGATGTGGTTGAGGCTATCAACCCCGAGGTAACTAAAAAGGAGGGCAAGCAGCGCGTGCAGGAGGGCTGCCTTTCGTGCCCGAATATATGGGGCTATGTTACAAGACCCATGAGCTGTCACCTTAAAGCTCAGGACAGGAACGGCAACTGGTTCGAGCGCGATTTCACAGAGCTTGGCGCACAGTGTACCTGCCATGAGAACGACCACCTCGACGGACATATATTTACAGAAATAGTCGAAGAATTCTTCGTACCGGAGGAGCCTAAAAAATGAAAATAGTATTTATGGGAACACCTGATTTTGCTGTACCCTGCCTGCGTACTATTGCAGAGAGCGGACATGAGACAGCAGCAGTGTTCACTCAGCCCGACAAGCCTAAGGGAAGAGGATATAAGCTCATACCTACGCCTGTAAAGGCTGCCGCGCAGGAGTACGGTATCCCTGTATACCAGCCTCTTTCACTGAGAAAGGGCGAGGACGCAGAGGAGGCTATGAGGATACTCCGCGAGATAGCTCCCGAGCTTATAGTAGTTACCGCTTACGGACAGATACTTCCCAAGGAGGTACTTGAACTCCCTAAGTATGGCTGCGTAAATATACACGCTTCACTTCTGCCGAAATACAGGGGCGCAGCTCCTATAAACTGGGTAATACTCAACGGCGAGAAGGAGACAGGTGTTACTTCCATGCAGATGAGCGAGGGTCTGGATACAGGCGATATGCTCATCAAGAAAAGCACGGAGATAGGCGCAAACGAGACCTATGAGGAGCTTTATGCGAGACTTTCCGACATGGGAGGTGAGGTCCTTGCAGAGACCTTGAAAGCTATCGAAAACGGTGAACTTCACCCCGAGGTGCAGGACGACAGTCTAAGCTGTTATTCGCCTATGATACGCAAGGAGATGAGTGCGCTGGACTTTTCAAAGTCCGCTGCGGATATACACAATACTATCCGCGGTGTTACAGGCTTTGCAATGCTTGAGGGCAAACGCCTTAAAGTATTCAGATCGGAGCTTTCCGATAAAAAATACCCGAATGCTGAAAACGGTGCTGTTGTTGACACGAAGTGCTTTGCAGTAAAGTGCGGCGACGGCGGCGCGGTGATATTCCGCGAAGTTCAGCCTGAGGGCAAAAAACGTATGAACACAGAGGACTTCCTCAGGGGCAAAAAGCTTACCGAGGGAGAGCTTCTCGGATAAGGAGGAAAATATGGATATCTTATTAATTTTAGTAATGTTTCTGCTGCCTATTATTGCGCAGATAAACGTTAAGACCACATTCAGCAAGTACAGCAGGGTTGAAAATGCCAGAGGACTTACTGCTGATGAGGTGGCAAGAAAGATACTTGATGCAAACGGCCTTACTTATGTAGGTATCGAGCATATCAGCGGCGACCTCAGCGACCACTACGACCCGAGAGCAAACGTGGTAAGACTTTCAGACTCCTGCTACGGCAAAACTTCTGTTGCTGCTATCGGCGTAGCTGCACATGAGTGCGGTCATGCCTGTCAGCACGCTGAGAACTACACTCCTATTGTAATAAGAAGCAAGATAGTTCCTGTAACAAATCTCTGCTCACGCTTATGGTATTTTGTGCTCATTATCGGCTGCTTTCTTGCGCAGATGACTATCGGTACAACTCTTATATATGTATCTATCGCTATGTTTGCAGCAGTTGTACTTTTCCAGCTTGTAACTCTTCCATGTGAGTTCAACGCAAGCGACAGAGCATTAAAGACACTTGAGCAGGATAATATCCTTGAAATGCAGGAGGTACCTCAGGCTAAGAAGGTACTTACAGCAGCAGCTCTCACATATGTTGCAGCTCTCGTATCATCACTTATCCAGCTTCTCAGACTTCTTGCATCTGTCAGAAGAAGATAATGACAGACCCCAGATATCTTGCTGTAAAGCTTCTTGATAAGACATTTTCGGTCGGAAGTTATTCAAATCTACAGCTTGACAGCGGTCTTAAAGCTTCAGATCTTGACGACAGGGGAAAGAAGCTTTGTTCGGCTGTCTATTACGGAGTCATAGAGCGCAAGCTGACTCTTGACCATATCATCGGCGGACTCAGTTCACGTCCCATTGCAAAGCTTGACAGCATTATCATTAATATACTGCGCTGTGGATTATATCAGATAATATATATGGACAGCGTTCCGGATAATGCTGCTGTAAACGAAAGCGTAGCCCTTGCGAAGAAATTCCGCAAGACAAGTGCTTCCGGCATGGTGAATGCGATATTGCGCAGCTTTATACGTGGCGGCAAGGAAATAAAACTTCCGAAAAAAGCCGTTGAAGCCGTGTCAGTGAAGTATTCCGCACCTGTACCGCTGGTGAAAGGTCTCACCGATGACTACGGTGCAGAGAGGGCAGAAGAATTTCTTGCAAATTCCCTTGAAAAGAGTGTCACATATCTGCGCAGAAATGCGTTATTATGTAATGAGGAAGAATTTTTAAGGGAACTTGGGGATATAAAGGCCGAAAAGCTGAGAGAATTCTGTTATACAGTGGAAAGCGGCGATGTTACAGCCACAGAGGCTTTTAAAAAGGGCTGGTTCCACGTTCAGGGACTTGCCTCACAGCTCTGCTGCGAAACCCTTGCTCCTACCGAGCAGGACAGAGTTCTTGATATATGCGCAGCTCCCGGCGGCAAGACCTTCACTATGGCAGAGCTTATGAACGGCAAAGGCGAGATATATGCCTTCGACCTTCACGAAAAACGTGCCGAGCTTATACGCAAGGGAGCAGAAAGACTCGGCCTCACCAATATAAAAGCGGCAGCAGGGGATGCATCTGTGTTCAATCCCGATCTGCCGAAATTCACTAAGATACTTTGCGATGTCCCATGCTCGGGACTGGGAGTCATCGGCAGCAAGCCGGAGATAAAGTACAAGGATATCTCAGACTTTGCGGGGCTCCCTGATATACAATATAAAATAGTGTGCAATGCACTGAATTATCTGGAGGAGGGCGGTACTCTCGTCTACTCTACCTGTACGGTGCGCAGAGCCGAAAACGAGGAGGTCTGCGAAAGACTTCTCCGCGAACACCCGGAGCTGGAAGCAGTTGAGCTTCCCGAGCTTATGGGAGAAAGCTTCGGCACTATGGCTACACTTATGCCGCCGAAATTCGGCAGCGGTTTCTTTATAGCAAAATTCAGAAAAAGGTAGGGTGATAAATTGGAAAAGATCGATATTCTCAGTCTTGATCTTGACGAGCTTGCGGAAATACTGACAAGCATCGGAGAGAAGAAATTTCGTGCAAAGCAGATCTTTCAGTGGCTGCACGTAAAAAGAGTCTTTGATTTCGACAAAATGACTGATATATCTGTCCAATTACGCCGCAGCCTGAATGAAATTTTTTGTATAAATGGACTATTTGTGCAGAAAAGGCTTGAATCTGCTATAGATAATACGGTAAAATATCTTTATAGGCTTTCTGACGGCAATTTTGTCGAGACTGTTCTCATGGAATACAGCTATGGCTACAGCATCTGCGTGTCAACTCAGGTGGGCTGTAAAATGGGGTGCAACTTCTGTGCCTCGACTATAGCCGGCTATGTCAGAAGTCTTACTGCCTCGGAGATTTTAATGCAGATCTACGAGGCTGAACGTGATTCAGGCAAGCGTGTCTCGGGAGTGGTGCTCATGGGCATCGGTGAACCCCTTGACAACTTCGAGAACGTTATGAAGTTCCTTCAGCTGCTGTCCCATAAGGACGGCAATGATATGAGCCTTCGTCACGTATCACTGTCTACCTGCGGCATAGTGCCGCGTATCTATGAGCTGGCGGATATGAAGCTTCAGCTTACCCTTTCGGTATCCCTTCACTGTGCTGATAACGAGGGAAGAAGCGAGATAATGCCCGTCAACAGAAAGTACGATCTTCCGAGCCTTATTGAGGCTTGCAGATATTATATCGACAAGACGGGACGGCGTGTTACCTTTGAGTATGCCGTTATCGATGATGTTAATTCCTCTCCCGCAGATGCCGACAAGCTGGCAAAGCTGCTGAGGGGAATGAACTGCCATGTTAACCTTATCCCCGTCAATAAGGTAAGGGAACGAAATTATCATACAGCCCGCTCAGGTGTTGCAGAGTTTGCAAAGCAGCTTGGCAGGCGGGGGATAAACGCTACCGTAAGAAGAACTCTCGGCAGCGATATCGAAGCAGCGTGCGGTCAGCTTAGACGTGATGCTGCACAGCAGAATACAAAGAATGGGGGTGCGGATACTTGAGATTTCGCTTTGGCACGGATATCGGTCTCATGCGCGAGGAAAATCAGGACGCTGTGAGATGCGAATATTTCGGCCATAATGTTCTCGCCGTGGTATGTGACGGTATGGGAGGCGAGCGGGCAGGCAAGGAAGCCAGCGAGCTTGCAATAGAAGAATTCTTCCAGCGTTTTTCGGCGGATTATAAAGAGAGTCTGAGCGATGAAGAGATCCGTAAACTCCTTATCTCCTCGATCTCGGCAGCTAATTCCGTGATATATACAAGGGCACGGTTCGATTTCAAGAATTTTGGCATGGGAACGACCTGTGTGGCTGCCTTCGTCAACAAGAAAACTGCTTTCATAGCCAACGTCGGTGACAGCAGAGCGTATCTTATAACGGATACAGGGCTCGTAAGGATCACAACAGACCATAACGTAGCCGCTCTCCTCTTTGAACAGGGAAAGATCACCGAGGAGGAAATGGAGGTACACCCTCAGAAGCATATGCTTGTACGAGCGGTAGGCGTAGAAAAAACAGTGCTCACCGATACGTTCATGCTTGACTATGAGGATAAAATAAGCCTGCTGCTATGCTCGGACGGACTTTCGGGCTATTGCAGCGACGATGAGATATACAGCGTCATACTAAACTCTGATTTTGATGATGTTGCAGACGAACTTATTAAATTAGCTCTCGCAAAGGGCGGCCGCGATAATGTAACAGTTGCGGTAATTTCTGACTAACGCAGGAGGAAAGGAAATGGATAAAAACATTGGCAAAAAGCTCGATGGAAGATATGAGATAACCGAGCTTATCGGCGTCGGAGGTATGGCTGAGGTATACAAAGGCGTTGATGTAATCGACAACAAAACTGTAGCAATAAAGATACTGAAAAAGGAATTTGCAGAGAATGAAGAGTTCCTGCGCCGTTTCAGAAATGAGTCAAAAGCGATAGCAGTCCTTTCTCACCCAAACATCGTAAAGATATACGATGTAGGCTTCTCTGAGAAGATACAGTATATCGTAATGGAGTATATCGACGGTATCACACTTAAAGAGTATATCGAAGAGGAAAGAGTCCTTTCATGGAAGGATACGGTTCATTTCGTTATACAGATACTCCGTGCTCTCCAGCACGCTCACGACAAGGGTATAGTCCACCGCGATATAAAGCCTCAGAACATTATGATGTTCACAGACGGCACTATAAAGGTCATGGACTTCGGTATTGCAAAGTTTGCCCGTGAAGAGGGCAAGACAGCTACCGATCAGGCTATCGGAAGCGTTCACTACATCAGCCCCGAGCAGGCAAGCGGCAACGTTACAGACGCTAAGAGCGATATCTACTCCGTAGGCGCAATGATGTACGAGATGCTTACCGGAAGAAAGCCATTCGACAGCGATAACCCCGTTGCTATCGCAGTAATGCATATGCACGATATCCCCGAGCGTCCGAGACAGATAAATCCAGATATCCCGGACGGTCTTGAAGAGATAGTTCTCAGAGCTATGGAAAAGGCACCCGAGGACAGATATCAGACAACTGCCGAGATGATAAGCGATATCGAAGCATTCAAGGCAGATCCCCACATCACCTTCGGCTACTATGCCGAGGAAGGCGACGAGAGCGGACAGGATATGCTTGACAGCTCCGTTGAGAATGATATCCAGACAGAGAGCAGACAGGACGTAGCAAATGCCTACGCTGCAAAGACTGCATCTTCATCAGTTGGCGCACCTGCCTATGCAGGAGCAGCAGCTGCATTGTCAGCAGGCGGAAGCGGCAACGGTAACGGCGGTTCTGTTTCACAGAGATACAATGACGCATATACAAGCAATGGCTTTAACAATAACGGCGGCTATGACGATGATGAGGACGATGACGAGGAAGAAGAGCGTTCTTCATTGGTAGTTCCCGTACTCACAGCTGTAGTCGTAGTTGTTATTATCGTTGCGGTATTCTTCGTAGTTACTATGCTCAGCAACCTCATAAAGGGCAACTCCATGAAGGGCGGCAACAAGATGCCTGAGCTCTACGGTATGGACTACTATGAGGCAGAGCAGAAATGGGGCAACAGCATCAAGTTCCAGATAGAGGGCTCTGAGTATAACGAAAAGGACGAAAACTGCATCATAAAGCAGAGCATCGAAGCAGGTTCTGTATTCAAGAAGGGCGATGTCTGCAAGGTAACTATCAGTAAGGGTATGGAGACAGTCGATGTTCCTCATGTTGCAGGAATAAACGCAGATCTTGCTAAGCTCCAGCTCAAGGACAGAGGTCTTGAATGTAAAATAATCAAGCGTTCGGATGCCAATGTAAATCCGAACTATGTAATCAAATCCGAGCCTGAAGAGGGCACGGAGGTATATAAGGGCTCAACAGTCGTTCTTTACGTAAGTATGGGCGCAAATGCAGAGCAGTTCGAGCTTGAGGACTATACACACATGAGCATTGATGACGCTGTTATCAAGGCAGGCTATAAGAACCTCAAGGTCGAGACAGTATCCGAGCCTTCCTATGAGAAAAAGGATATCGTATTCAAGCAGGAGCCTGAAAAGGGTACAAAGGTAGAGGGTGGTTCTACAATTACTCTCTATGTCAGCGACGGTACTATCCCTGACGGTAAGGTATCTATAGATATCCCGCTTCCTTCCGATGCAGACGGACGTTTCAGCATCGACTTTATCCTCACAGATGAAAAGGGCAGATCAAAGGCTGAGACAACAGGTCTTATCGTATGCCCCGGTATGTCAACAGCATCTGTATCTATCGACGGTTCAGGCAAGGGTGTTGAGGTCAAGGCTTACCTCTATAATATGAGTACTCAGCAGAGAGCACATCTCGGAACCTACAACTTCGACTTCTCAACAAATTCCTACTCAACAGTATTTGAGGATATCGGAGGAGCATTCAGCTCAGTAGGCGGATATAAGCAGCCTGAGACAGAGGCTCCGACGGAAGCTCCTAAGCCAACTGAGCAACAGCAGCAACAACAGCCTACAGAGCCAACTACACATGATGACAGCGGCAGAGTACCGGGTGTCAACGGTGCTTATAATGAAAACGGTCAATGGGTAGATTATTTGGATCATGTAAACGGCGAATGGACTTATGATGAGGCTACCGGTCAGACAAACTGGAAATGGTATTAAGCGATAATAGTACCTGCGGAATTATAATAAAATGCTTAGGGGGACTCTACAGTGTAGAGTCCCCTGACGGTATATACGAGTGCAAGGCGAGAGGTGTTTTCCGCAACAGGGGTATCAGTCCCTGTGTCGGCGACAGAGTTACCGTAGAGGACGGGGTCATAACCGAGATAGCCGACCGAAAAAACTGCATCATAAGACCTCCTCTTGCAAACCTTGACCAGCTTATATTCATAGTTTCTACCTGTGAACCTGCCCCAAATTATCTCATACTTGACAAGTTCATAGCTATTGCCGAGTACAAGGGAATAACACCGGTCGTAGTGATCACAAAGACAGACCTTGGTGACAGCAGTCCAATACATGAGATATACGGTGGTATCGGCATAGACGTAGTCGAAGTAAAATACGACGACGAAGCCTCAATAGAAGCAGTAAGAAAGCTTCTTACAGGCAAGATAAGTGCCTTTACGGGCAATTCGGGAGCAGGAAAGTCCACACTCCTCAATGCAGTTGACCCTGCGCTGAATATCGCCACTGGAGAGATAAGCAAAAAGCTGGGCAGAGGCAGACATACTACCCGTCATGCGGAGCTGTATAAGCTTGCAGGCGGCGGTTATATAGCTGATACCCCCGGTTTCTCCACATTTGAGACAAACAGATACGATATAATCCGCAAGGAAGAGCTTGCAGGCTGTTTCCGCGAATTTGAGGAGCTTACGGATAAATGCCGTTTCAGAGACTGCGCACACATATGTGAAAAGGGCTGTGCGGTAGTCGAGGCGGTGGAAAGCGGCTATATACATAAAAGCCGCCATGAAAGCTATAAAACAATGTATGAAGAGGCAAAACAGCTGAAGGAGTGGGAATTGAAATGAAAAAATGCGCAATATTCGCAGGCGGAGATATGCCTGAGAGAAATACCGAATGGCTTCTTAAAATGCTGGACGAGACAGACCTTATCATATGTGCGGACTGTGGCTATACTCACGCCAGAAGGCTTGGTATAGTGCCGAATATAATCGTAGGCGATTTTGACTCCTACACCGATGAGCTGCCCTCGGGTATAGAGGTATTGCAGAGCGTCCCCGACAAGGATGATACCGATACTCTTATGGCTGTAAAGCACGCAATAGAGCTTGGCTACTCAAATATAGACCTCTACGGCGGCATAGGCGGCACAAGATTTGAGCACAGTTTTGCCAATATCCAGACTATGATATATGCCTATCAGCAGGGCTGTAATCTATGTATGTACGGTGACAGCGACCTTATGATACAAGGCGCGGATGACGGCGATGTGGTATACCGCAACAGAGGCAAGGGCGTTTATATGTCTGTATTTGCTCTTTCCGAAAGCGTTGGCATAGATTATCTCAGAGGAGTAAAGTATCCCCTTGAGGATTATTGTATGGTGCAGTCTTTCCCGATAGGCGTAAGCAACGAGATAACGGGCGAAACAGCAAAGCTCCGCATAAATAACGGTCTTGCACTTATAATAATCACAAACAAGTAACAAAAAAGCCTTTGATGAATATAATATAGTATATCATCAAAGGAGGGATAATATCTTGAAGATAGTTGTCATAAAGAGTCCGAAATTCGTATCAGGTTTCCTGCGTATAATATTCGGTATCAAGAAAGAAGAACAATAAAAAGCGGCTGACTCATTGAGTCAGCCTTTTTTTGGTATATAATTTTTTTATAGATAATAATCAATGGTTTTCCATTGAATTTCAAGCTTTTTAAGCCCCATTATGAAAGGAGTTTATATCAGGACTTATTCTTCTTGAAGAACTGTCCCACAGCCTCACTTCCGCACAGCATAAAGAATACGACAACGGTAATGACAAGAGATACCGCATATAGCAGGATAGCAAGTCCCGAGCTGCCCTTATGCTGATTTATCATAAATAAACCTGGGAATACCTGTATTACACCGAAAAGCAGGAAAACAAATGAGGTAAGAGACTTTATTCCGCCTATTCCCGTAAGGAGAAGCAGCGAGAGAAGTCCCACACCGCCTGCGATATAGAGCGCGGAATTTTCGATGACCTTGCTTATACCGCTGAGACCGTCCTTATATTCAAGACCGAGCTGGCCCGAGTAGAGCAGGAAGAAAACAACAGCTGCTATAACACCGAGTATTCCGAGTACAATGGTGATCTTGAAGCCCTTTTCAGCCTCTTTCTGGCGAGCCTCCTCCTTGAGAGCAAGCATCATCTGGAGACTTGCCTTTGAGTCCTTGGGCTCTGATGTAAGGTTTGCAGAAGATCTTGCCTGATTTTTCGCACGTTCAAGATCCTCGTCCACATACTTGGGCTGATACTTTGGCGGCTCTGGCTCATCATCGAGTATAGGAGCTGATACCGGAGCAGCAGGCTGCTTCGGCGGCTCTTCCTTTTGCGGAGGAGGAGTATAATTATCCTCATCAAGTACAGGTGCGCTAACCTGTACAGGGGGAGCGACTGCGCCAAGCTGAGTTCTTCTCATATCTATTATCTGCTGCTGCTTATCGGCAGGAAGTGCATCAAAACGAGCCTTCAGGTCAGGTGTAAGACCTGCGATTATATCCTCGTCAGAAAGCACCAGCTTTTCATGGGTATATGCTGAATTGTCATCATCGAGCACGGGAGCGGATACACCTGTTGGTGCGCCTTTTTTCTCATATGACTGCACATATGATGTATTATCATCGAGCACTGGAGCAGATACACCTGTAGGAGCACCTTTCTGCTCATAGGACTGACCGTATGACATATTATCATCAAGTACGGGAGCGGATACACCTGTAGGAGCACCTTTCTGTTCATAGGGCTGACCGTATGACATATTATCATCAAGTACAGGTGCTGATATACCTGTAGGTGCGCCTTTTCTCGCGCTGTCTGAAACAAAGCTGTCCATATCGTCCAGTACAGGAGCAGCTACTCCTGTAGGGCCGTCCTTTTTTGATGCGGGAGCTGCATATCCGAAATCATCGAGAACAGGAGCTGTAACGCCCGTAGGTCCTTCTTTTCTGGCAGTTTCGGGAGTATAGTCTATCTCCTCTGGGAGTCCCCCGATAGGATTGTTTTCATCGTACATGATCAACACCTCGTTTAATGAGAATTTAGAAAGTCGGAAAAGCTTATATCCTTTCCGTTTGATACTGTTGCATAATATGCAAGCACTAAGGAAGCATCAACGGAGTCGATAAGACTGTCGCCGTTGACATCGGCACATTTTGTCTGCTCTGAATTTAATGAGCGTATACCGTTTCCCGAGATACGTGCGTACTCTGCAAGTATCATTGAAGCGTCAACAGAGTCTATATGCTTATCGTTGTTGACATCTCCGAGAGAGTAGGTCGGCGGGTCATATTTATACTGAGAAATGGGGTAAGCCTTTTTGAATTCCTCGGAAGTATAGTCGGGGAAGGTAAGGCCGTTGTCATTTCGCGGTATATGGCTTATATTAGGATTTACCGAGTCAAAATCGTCCGAACCCTTCATAAAATAGAGAAAATAATGTCCGTTGTATTTAAGATCCCATGTAGGATCAAGGAGATAATACTTTCCTTCAAATTTTATGATGAGCCAGACATGGTTGCCGCTCTCTTCTGTGGTGATGTTGTGGGAAATACCTGCGATTATGCGGCAGGGTATGCCCGAATCGTTATACATCTTATACAGAAGCTGTGTAACGCCCTGACATACTGCATTTCCGTTTATGGCAGCGTTATAAGCGGAGTATATATACTGATCGTTCATATCCGTGGAATACGATACCTTTTCGGTAACGTACTTATATATAGCACGTATTTTTTCGTAATCGGATTTCTGATCAAGAGAAAGCGAGCCCAGTATCCTGTCCACCTTATCATCGAGCATGGCTTCTTCCTCGGGGCTGGTATAATACTCAACACGGTATATCAGCTTGCCGGGAGTTTTTTTGCTTACACTGCATTCGTATCTTTTTACGGCAAAGCGAAGATAATCTCCCTCATCACCATTGCCTGTTTCTTCAAAGGCTTTGAATATCAAAGACTGAGAAAGAGCTTCAGCTTCTTCTTGTGCCTTTTTTTCATCCTCAGAGAATGTGACATTATCAACGAACACATCAAAGCTTGCAGAGCGTGCCTTGAGATATCCGCGTATCTGTGCAGCTGCATCATCTCTTGAGGCAGTGACATTCTCCGAGGATATTCCGGGGAATGAAGCCTGTGCAGCTAAGGATACAGATGGTATCATGCTGCCTGTAAGTATAACGAGAGACGAAAGCGCAGCAAGTATTTTTAACGGGAATTTCATAATGTACCTCCTTTGCGAATGAAGATCACTTCTTCCTGTTTATGAATTCGCTCAGGGTCGTATTGTCTGACTTAGTCGACTTATAAGCGTAGTATGAAAGAATTGCAGAGGTATCAACTGAGTCGATACGACCGTTTTTGTCTACGTCTGCGGCTGTTTTCTGACCTGCCGAGAATATTCCGTATTTATCGGCGGTCGAGAGCCTTGCGTATTCCGCAAGTATCATGGAAGCATCTACAGAGTCTATAAGACCGTCATCGCTGACATCGCCGAATTCAAACTTCTTATCGTAGGAATACAGGGACAAGCCATTCTTTGCAGCGATCTCATTTACAGTAACTCCCAGATCAGCGTGTTTATGCTTATATTCTGATGCACTGCCGATATCGCTGTCGATATCGTTCATGCCCTTCAGAAGGAATTTATTATCCTTGCCGCCCGAAGCCGAACCTGAGAGGAAATCCCATACAGGGTCGCAGAGGTAATATGTACCGTCAACACATACTGCTGCAAGATAGTGGGCATCTAAACTTTCTGTAAGATCAATATTTGTACAGTAAGCCTTTGATTCAATGCCTATCTCAGCAAGAGCACGGATAAACAACTGCAAATAGCCCAATTCATTTGCACTGTTTTTTACCAGTACCGAATATGCGGAGGAAAGCTCAGGATCAGAATTGTCGTTTATGTAAGAGACGTTTTTCATAAGCCTTACAAAGTAATCGTAGCCCTTGGCGACCTTTTCAGCATCGGGAAGGCTTTCGTAATTTGCTCCCAGAATAAGGGGCATCGCACTGACGAGCTTATTTACCTGAACGTCAAGCTCTGCTTCCTGTTCAGCTGTAGTTATATACGTTACTTTTATGGCTATTTTCAGTCCTCCGCTTACAGCAGAGACTGAAGATGCATAATTGCGGACGTTCAGCTGAAGATAACTGCCCTCTGTGGGGACGCCTGTATAGTCGAAAACCTTTTGCAGAGTCAGATCCGTATAATATCTCATTTCATCTTCGCGTGCGTCTTTTCTTATCACCGAGAAGCTTTCGTTTCTCTGCGCCATCTGAGTACGGATATATTTCAGCATTTCTTCATCAGAAGTGAAGGCCGGTGTGTTTGCGCTGTCATTAGCAGCAGCTACAGTATCTGACGGTATATCCGTTAAAGCGGCGTTTACGGGTGCGGCTGCGCATACAGCAAGTGAAGCTGTAAGAACGGCAGCGATCATTTTTGTTAAAGCTTTCATAGTTGTTTGTCCCCCCTATGTCTATATATCAGAACAGCCGCCGAAGCGGCTGAACTGTGTATTTTATTATCTTTCCAGTATCTGTGCTCTGTCAGGACCGATACCAACCATGCTTACATGGCAGCCTACCAGCTCTTCGAGACGAGCGATATAGCTCTTGCAGTTTGCAGGGAGCTCGTCAAAGCTTTTGCACTTTGAGATATCCTCGGTAAATCCAGGGAACTCCTCATATATAGGCTGGCAACCCTCAAGCTCTTCAAGTGTTGGCGGGAACTCCTTGATAACGCTTCCGTCAGGCTTCTTATAAGCTACGCACATTTTAAGTGTGTCGATATTAGCGAGAGTGTCCAGCTTGTTGATAGCAAGGCTGTCAAGACCGTTTACTCTTACAGAGTGGCGGACGATAACTGCATCGAACCAGCCTGTTCTTCTTGGTCTGCCTGTTGTAGTACCGAACTCGCCGCCTACGTTTCTGATCTGATCGCCTGTAGCATCGTCAAGCTCTGTCGGGAAAGGTCCCTTGCCTACACGGGTAGTATAAGCCTTTGCAACACCGATGATGTTTGTTATTACCTTAGGACCAACGCCTGTACCTACGCACACACCTGCTGAAAGCGGATGTGATGAGGTAACGTAAGGATATGTACCGAAGTCGATATCGAGGAGAGTAGCCTGTGCGCCCTCGAACATGATAGTCTTTCCTGCCTTGTGAGCCTCGAATGTGAGAACAGAAACATCGTCCATGTAGGGGAGGAGTCTCTTTCCGTACTCTGTATATTCCTTTGTTACAGCATCAAGATCGAAAGCCTCTCCGCCGTATACCTTAGTGATTATCTCATTTTTGAGCTTGCCTGTAGACTGTATCTTCTCAGCAAGCACTTCAGGGTGAACGAGATCGTACATACGTATGCCGCATCTCTCGTATTTATCCATATATGTAGGTCCGATACCTCTCTTTGTAGTACCGATGTCCTTGCCGCCGCGGAATGCTTCGGAAAGTCCGTCAAGAGCGATATGCCAAGGCATAACGATCTGAGCGCGTGGGTCTACCTTGAGGTGACCGACAGTCTTTATACCTCTCGACTCAAGATTGTCGAGTTCACCGATGAAGTCCTTAGGATCAAGAACTACACCTGCACCGATAAGATTGAGAGCATTTGGGTAAAGGATACCCGATGGTACAAGGTGAAGCTTATATACTTCGCCGTTATTTACAACAGTGTGTCCTGCGTTGTTTCCGCCCTGTGAGCGAACTACAACATCTGCGCGGGAAGCAAGGATATCAATGATCTTACCCTTTCCTTCATCTCCCCACTGAGTTCCGACAACGATATTTGCAGGCATTTGTTTTCCTCTTTTCATAATATTTATTTGTGCAGACAGTTCTGCATCTGTCTAAATGCACGCTTACAATTAATTATATCACATTCTTTTGCAAAAAGCAACAGTGCAGGTGAAAGATTTATCAATACAGCAAAAAATGACAGTTGTGCAGAAAAAAGGCGCAACTATGTGCGCCTTTGATTACAGACTGTTTTTGCTCTGATAGTAGAGCTCTTTGTTGTGTTTCATGTTCTTTCTTGCTTCGATGAATACATGACGGTAGTTTTCATGAGCTTCAGGAGTATAGGTGGTATATCCCTTTGCGATACCGAGGATATGCTCTGACTTGTCAGAGTCGTTGAATTTCTTTATTTCCTTGTCGAATTCCTCAAAGAGGAGCCCCATCTGCGCATGATTTGTTCCTTCCATTATAGCGATGAATTCGTCACCTGCAACACGGTATACATTTTCTTTTCCAAATACGTGTTTCAGTATTTTTCCGGAATTGTACATGAGCACATCACCGGCTTCAAATCCGTAATGAGCATTTATGCTTTCAAGGCCGTTAAGATCGAAGAAGGCAACAGAGAAAACATAATCCGATGCTGCCAGCTTTCCATCAAGAGCTTTGATAGCCTTTTTGTATGCGGCTTTGTTGTAGGTATTTGTCAGCTCATCGTTGTACATATTCTGGTTAACGAAATGCATATATTTATCGAGTTTCTTGCAGACGGACTGAAGATTTGAAGATACCTCCTCGTATTCGTCACGTGTGGATTGGCTGTCCTTTTCGCCTTCAGCCAGAGTCTTTACCAGACTGCTTTCGATGTCGGGCAGGAAATCCAGCTTCTTTATGGAGGTCCGCATTATCTCATCATTGAGCTTCTGCGTAGCGATATCAAGTCTGTCTATGTCCTTTAGCATAGCCATAAAACGTTTTCTGTTCTGTGACATGATAACGAAGGAGAGAACGATACCTATTGTAAGGGCTACCATAAGAATGATCAGAGATATGAGCTTGTGATTATTGAGCTTTCCATCGTACCAGTTTGCATTGAAATCGACACCAACGATTCCTGCTACATTGCCCTGAGAGTCGAAAACAGGGCTGTAAGCGGAATAAAAACGTCCCCATTCGTCGGAATAAGCCTTATTATCAACATCAGGTGTACCCTTTGCAGCGTTTCTGAGAGCCTCTGTGGAGACTATCGGAGCACCGAATTCACCCGGGTCTTCAACGGCAGGATCAATTGTAAATGTAAATGAACCATCGTCCATTTGCCTGATGCCATAGATATAATCCAGATTTATATTATCCTGAAAAGCACGAAGAGTTTCGAGGGCCTTATTATAGGGCTCAGTGCCTTCGTCCTCTTTTTGTAGCAGCTTTATTTCGTCGCCGTTAAGCATATAAGCCGCAGTATTGGCGATATCAAGCATACGCTGATCTATCTGCTCACGCAGATTTTTCTTGGCAAGCATTGAAAGCGCTGCAGCCATAAGGATATTTGTTGCAAGAAGTAAGGCAAGAGCTATAATGAAATTACGCTTGCTCGTTCTTACTCTTTTTTCTTTTTTACTCATAAAAGCCCCCCTTATTGATAGCAATATGAAACCGCTATCTCTATATATGATAATTATATCATATAACAGCTTTTGCGTCAATAAAATACAAATATATAACTTGCACAAAATCTGCGGCATTTTTTTTACAGTGATAACATTAGTGACAAGTTAGGAAAAAGAAAACGGGCGTACTTCGTACACCCGTTGAGAATTATCTTTCAGTTTCAAATGTGATTTTTGCACCATCGCTTATAGCGGTGATGTCGCCGTTATAGCAGGTAGCATATGACTTTATCTTCATATCTTCAAGAGCCTTCTGAGTCTTGCTTGAAAATTCGGACGTTGAAGTACAGGTCACGGCACATTTAGGCTTTACTTTTTTCAAGAAATCTTCGAGGTTGTCAAGCTTTCTGCCGTGATAAGGTACTTTGAGCAGAGTACATTTTCCAATGTCCATTATCTCGTCCAGTCTTTCTTCCATAGCATCGCCTGTGAAGAGCAAAGTATTATTATGGTGGACAGCCTTTGTGACGAGAGAGAAATTGTTTTCATCACTTTCGTTATTGCCGTAATGTTCTTTTTGCGGAACATTGATCGTGTATTTTACATCATCAAGAGTAAATGACATATTATCGGTGATTTTCTGTGGCTGGACATCAAGTTCGTTTAAGGTCTTGACGAATTTCTTGTATTCGTCGTTATTGCCTTCATAATTGGGGGTTATAAGGTTCTTTACCTCGAGATTGTTCAGTACCTTTGGTGCGCCGCCTATATGATCCTGGTCGAAATGAGTGATTATAAGGTAATCAATTGATGTCCTGCCGTTTTCTTCAAGGAGATTTACGATTTTCTTTCCGTCGCCCTTTTCTCCGCAGTCGATGACCACAGTGCCTGTTTCTGACTGCAAGACCATAGCATCAGCCTTGCCGGCTTCAAGGAAAGTTACCTTCAGCTCCTTTGCATCTGCGGGAGGCTCGTTATCCGAGCATGAAACAAGTGATAATACCGCGAGAAACAAGGCTGCTGCAGCGGCGGCTATCTTTTTTATCTTTAACATATATCAATCGCCCCTTCCTTTGTGAGTATACACCCTCACATATTACAGTATATATTCGGAAACTTAAAATAATCTTAAATGAGCAGTAAGGTGTATGCTTATCTGACTATTTGAAGCAATTAGTAATAATTATTGCAAAATATAGCGAACTATGTTGACGCTCATTGTTACTTGTATTATAGTTTTTGCGAATAACTATTGACAAATAATGCGAAATATGTTATTATATATAGGCTGAATATTAAATCAGCAGTGAATATGTAATTCTAAAATAAACTAAGGAGGATTTCAACATGAAATTCAAGAAAATCGCAGCACTTTTAATGGCTTCTGTTATGACAGCAGGCGCAGCATCAGTTATGTCAGCTTCAGCTTCCGAATTCGCAGTAAGAGCTATGAAGGGCGATATCAACGGCGATACAGATATCGATATCGAGGATCTCAAGGCTGTTAACGATCACGTTAAGGGCATCAAGGCTATCCCTGCAGCACAGCTTGCAAGAGCAGATGTTAACTGGGACGGTAAGGTAGACGTTACAGATGTTACTCTCATTTCTTATGATATCAACGGCATTAGACCTATCAAATCAGGCAACGTATTAGGCCGTTCATATGTAACAAATGAGGACCGTGATGCTATTGTTGATCACATCAACGGTGTAAAGCCTCTCACAGGTGCTAAGAGAACTCGTGCTGATATCAACAGAGACAACAGAATTGATATTGTTGATGCTGTTCTTCTTACAAATTACCTTTACAGAAGATAATCATATCAGTTATGATAAAAGGACTTTCCGCAATGGAAAGTCCTTTTTTGTCATTATATCGGTTTATAAGATTAATCGCAGGATAACTTATTAAAATCAACTAATACACACAAAAACTGTTGGCATATAATGAAGGCAGCGCTTTTTACTGTTTTTACGTGCTTGTATGTTGCCTTTTTGATTTCGTAAGCCGAAAAGTTAGCGATGCGATTTTCGGTACTTGAAAAATGCTTTTATATATGGTATAATAATTTATTACAGGATTTTTTCAGAAGGCGAGGTACTGCAATTGAATGACAATACCGCAGCAATAAAGGAAATAAACGAGCTTCTCGGAGACAAGGTGCGCAAGGCTTATGTAAGAAGCTTCGGCTGTCAGCTGAATGTTTCCGACGGAGAAAAGATAAAGGGACTCCTGAAAAAAATGGGGTACATCTTCACCGAGGACGAGCAGGAAGCCGATCTTATCATACTTAACACCTGTGCGGTGCGCGAGAGTGCGGAGGACAGAGTTTTCGGCATAGTTGGCAGCATGAAGAAGCTCAAGGAGCTGAAGCCTGAGCTTATCATCGGCATAGCAGGCTGTATGACGGCACAGAGCCATATTGCGGAAAAGATAAAAAAATCCTATCCGCAGGTGGATATAGTTCTTGGAACATCTGCCATAAACGCTCTGCCGAAGCTGCTTGCAAAGGCTCTTCACGGAGCACGTTTTTCAGCGGATATAAGCGAATATGATGACTTTTCGGAGGCTGTGGAGCAGGTGCGCGACAGCAGCTTCAAGGCTTCCGTGCCTATAATGTTCGGTTGTAATAATTTCTGCACCTACTGCATAGTACCCTATGTACGCGGAAGGGAGCGCAGCCGCCGGGCAGAGGATATAATCGAAGAGGTGCGCGGACTTGTGCAGAATGGCTATAAGGAGATAATGCTTCTGGGTCAGAATGTCAATTCATACGGCAAGGATCTGAAAGACGGCATGACCTTTCCGCAGCTTCTTCGTGAGATCGACAAAATTGAGGGTGATTTCATCGTAAGATTTATGTCCTCACACCCGAAGGACGCTTCAAAGGAGCTTATCGACACTATATTTGAGTGTGAAAAGGTGGCAAAGCATCTGCATCTTCCCGTACAGAGCGGAAGCAGCGAGGTGCTGCGCAGAATGAACAGGCATTACGACATTGACAAGTACCTCGGCATCATTGATTACATATACAGCCGAGATCCCGAGTTTTCACTTACTACCGACCTTATCGTTGGCTTTCCCGATGAGAGCGAGGAGGAATTCAGAGCTACGCTTGAGCTTATAAAAAAAGTGCGCTATGATAATATCTACTCCTTTATCTACTCAAAGCGTTCGGGAACCAAGGCAGCGGAAATGCCCGACGGTATATCCGATGAGGAAAAGGGGCAGCGCATGAGGGAGCTTCTCAGCGTTCAGCGGGATGTATCCTCAGAGCATTACAAACGCTTTATCGGCAGGACTATGAGAGTCCTTGCTGATGATGTATCCCGTAAAAAGCAGGGATATCTTACAGGCAAGAGCAATGAATTCATAATCGTAGAATTTGAGGGTGACAGTTCGCTTATAGGACAGTTCGTTGAGGTCGAGATAACCGATGCTATGAACTGGGCTGTTGCCGGAAAGTTAAAGAAAGGATAATCTACCATGAAAAAAGTCATAGTAATATCATGCCTTGCTGCTCTGATGCTTGCAGGCTGCACAAAACCAAATAACAATAACGATACCGAAAGCACTACAGCTGCGGCAACAACCGAAGCTGAAACAACCACAGAGGCGGTAACTACAGAGGAAAAAACCACCACAGAAGCTGTTACGGTACTTAAAGAACCTGATACAGAGCCCTTGACCGAGCCTTTTTCGGAATCGGAGGAGAGTATAAAGCAGAGAAGGGAAATGTTCTTTGCAGATGTAAGGCCTATGCTGAAGCTGTATTTTGAGAAGCTCCTTGAAGATAACGGCGGTCACGCCTATATGGAGTATACCTTCTATGATGCTGATAAATGCACCGTTCCCGAGGTCATTATCAAGGAAGGAAACAGCGAAGCCGATTTCACGATACACGTATTCAAGGAAGACGGCTTTGACGGAATGTATCAGATAGGCGAATTCGGCGGCGGTCATACAGACATATGCTATGATGCCGATACAGAACAGCTCGTTCTTGCATGGGCGCAAATGGGCGCAATGACTATCTTTTATACCGATATGGTGGATTATAAGCTGAAAGAGGTTACAGCAGATGACAGAAGACTCGCACCTGACGAGGAGACCGATGATATTCTCGCTGAGGAGAATATAAAGAAGCTCGACTATATATCGGTTTATAAGCCTGATGAGGAGAGTGCAGGATATTCGATCATTCATCATGCTGACGGTACTGAGGAAAGAAAAGAAGAGCTCTATTATGAGTTTTTTGAATGATAAAAGGAGAAGGATATAAATGAAAAGAATTTTGGCATTATCATGCCTTGCAGCAGTTGTACTCGCAGGCTGCGGAAAAACAGAAAAGAACGACACAGCTTCAAAGCCCGAGACAACTACAACAACAGGTGAAGCTGTAACAACAGCGGCAACTGAGGAAGAAACTACGGAAGCAGTGACCACCGCAGAGGATACTTCCGAGGAAGCAGCTACAGATTCCGTAACTTCAACTGAGCCTGACGGAATGGTATCGGCAGGCGGACTTATGGATATGTATCCTGCGATATATCAGAGCTTTATAAAGAGCACTTTTGAAAAAACTATAGAAGATCATCAGGGAACTGCAATGATAGAGTTCGGTTTCCGTGATCTTGATGCAAACGGTATCCCGGAGCTTATCCTGAAAAACGGCTCATGCGAGGCTGATTTCCAGATACACATCTATCAGCTTGACAATGAAGGCGAGCTGAAGGACCTGGGAGTTTACGGCGGCGGACATACCTCCTTTGCGTATGACGAGAACACAGGAGATTTTGTTATCATATGGGGACACATGGGCGCTGCAAGCATAAATTATTATGATTGGAAAAACGGAACATTAGAGTCAAAGGATCACTATGATTTCAATCTTAACGATGATATAACCTCATACGATCAGGTGCTTGAAGAAAATGGCATACGCTACATGGAATGTGTACACGCTTCACATTACGAATGGGGCGATGATGTAACGGAGAAATCCTATTTCTATCATGGAAACGGAACATATGATGAATATGACGGACTTTATCTTGATTATATGGGCTGATAGTATTCAGCAGAGTTGATAAAACAGTATTTTTAAGGAGAATATAAAAATGGATATTATGGAAATGACAAGAGAGCTTGGAAAGGCTCTTCAGCAGGACGACAGATTTACAGCTTATATGCTTGCAAAGCAGGCTAACGATGAGGATAAGGAACTTCAGGAGGATATCGCTCGCTTTGAGGATCTCCGTATGAACTTAGGCGGTGCAATGAGTGCTGAGGAGCCCGATTCCGACAGGATAAAGGAGCTTGATACAGAGCTCAAATCCACATACAACAAGATAATGAAGAACCCTAAGATGATAGTTTTCACAGGGGCACAGCAGGCTCTTGAAAAGCTTGTTTCCAATATTCAGCAGATAATAAGCCTCTGCGCAAACGGTGAGGATCCTGATACCTGTCAGATACCCGAAACAGGCTGCACAGGAAGCTGCGCTTCCTGCGGCGGCTGCCACTGATAAGGAAATGAACGAGAATAACAATAAGCTTCTTGAAAAGATATCGTCTGTAAATGAGATAATAAACTCCTTCGATGCAGGCGAGCCGCCTTACAGCTTCAGGATAAAGTGCTGTGCGGAGAGTGTGAAGCAGGCAAGACAGTTGGGATATGCTACCATAGCCTGTGCAGCTGTTATGCTTGCAAGGTCAATGCGTCCCTCAGCAAGCTTGCAGACAGCAGGTCTTGTTATTGCCTTTCTGGCTATTATCTATGCTGTATATTGTATTGTGTATGCTTCAAGGATAGAAAAGAACGATATTGCCGAGATAAGCGGTGACAGTATCACCGTAAAGGGCAGGACTTATAGCTGCAGCGAGATATCAGAGATAAAAGGTGCTGCTATCAATAATTTGAAAATTATGTCAAACGGCAATAAGATAGTGACACTTAACAAGAGCTGTGACGGCTGCGGTGATCTTGTAAGGTGGGCAAAGCAGCATAATATACCCATAAATGATAATAATACAGGAAACATGGAGAGCTTTAAGCAGAAAAACGCGGTGCTTGTTGCGATTATAACCGTGTTATGCATTGCAATAGCTTTTCTTATAGTATTTCTGAAGAGAATGTGACCGTATAATACGTGATAATGCAGTCTGAGAGGTAAATGATATGGGCTTTGACTTTGATAAAGAGCAGCAGAAGCAGCTAAGAAATCTCAGCATAGATGCTGAGATGAAGTCGGATAACGTAGACCGTATCATAGAAATGACCTCTCCTCAGCCGCCTAAGCGCAGATTCAACATTGATATCCCTAAGCAGAAGCGCGGAACGGACAGTATACAGCTTTATGCAGGAGCAACAGGTCTTGTGTCCGATGTAGCTTGCTATCTGATGAAAGATAAGCTTTTCGGGGCTGAAGATGTCGATGACAAGATATTTGTTATTGTTGGTGTGATAGCTGTACTGATAACGACGTTTGCTGTGCTAAGAAATTTTCTGACCGACAATATCGCCCGTGTTATCGGCGAAGAAATGAAAATAGGCGATAAGAGCTATTTTACTTGTGATATTGAGCGTATCTGCTGTAAATGCGATGATGTCAGAGTCATAAGCGGCGGAAAGACCGTATTGAAGCTTACAAAAAGCCATGAAGGCTGTGATGAGCTTATCAGGTGGGCGAGAGCCTATGAGATACCTGTTGAAAATGATCTGAAAATGCCGTCCGTTCCGGTGCGTATCCTCGGTATAGCAGCAGTTTTGGCAGTTTTTGCGGTATTCATCGTTTTGATGATATTATATTTGAGATAAAAGGAGCAGAACCAATGGAAATCGACAGAAGCAAAATATCCCCCATGATGCAGCAGTACCTCGAGGTCAAGGATAAGTACAAGGATTGTGTGCTTTTCTTCCGCCTCGGCGACTTCTACGAGATGTTCTTTGATGATGCTATAGAGATATCAAAGGCTCTGGAGCTTACTCTCACAGGCAGGGACTGCGGACTTGAGGAACGCGCTCCTATGTGCGGTATACCTTATCATGCGGCGGATATGTACATAAAGAGGCTCATAGATATGGGCTTCAAGGTAGCTGTATGCGAGCAGCTCACAGACCCTGCCGAGACCAAGGGCATAGTAGTACGTGATGTTATCCGTGTGGTAACTCCCGGTACGCTGACCGAGAGCAGTATGCTTGATGATGGCAGCAATAACTACATATGCAGTATTTTCTACGATAAGGATACCAATACCTGCGGCGTTGCTTCTGCCGATATTTCTACAGGTGATGCGGCTCTCAGCTTCTTTGAGGGCAAGGAGCTTGAAGCAGGTGTCATCAACGAGCTTTCACGCTGCCGCCCTGCGGAGATAATCTTCCCCGAGAATTTCCTTTCGCTGAAAACAGCAGCGGATTTCGTAAAGGTGCGCCTTTCCTGTGCGGTCACTCTCCGTGATACTATCTGTTTTACGCCTTCTGCAAGACGTGATATGATAACAGAGGTATTCGGTGTTAAGTCTGTCACAGAGCTGGGGATAAGCGAGGACGGAGCGGACTGCGCGGCAGTATGCGGACTTTTTGATTATATAAACGATACCCAGAAAACTTCGGTATCACGCTTTACGTCAATAGATATTCTTAACGGCGACCAGTTCATGGGACTTGACCTCAATGCAAGACGAAACCTTGAGCTTACGGAGACTCTCCGCAGTAAGGAGAAGAAGGGCTCGCTCCTGTGGGTGCTTGACTCCACAAAGACCTCAATGGGACGCAGACTCCTGAAAAACTGGATAGAGCAGCCCCTTAAAAGCCCTGCAAGGATAATCGAGCGTCTTGATGCTGTTGAAGCACTCTATCGCAAGAGCGTAGTGCTTGCGGATCTTACCGACCTTCTGGACAGAGTATACGACCTTGAACGTCTTATGACCAAGGTAATGTACAAGAGCGCAAATCCCCGTGACCTGAAATCACTTTCGGCTACGGCTGTGCAGCTCCCCCTCATAAAGCAGGAGCTTGCAAAGCTTTCGGACTCTAAGCTGCTTGCACGATATAATGACGAAATATCCACTCTTGAAGAGCTTGTGAACCTTGTTGAGAATGCCATTATTGACGAGCCGCCTATTTCCGTAAAGGACGGAGGAGTTATCAAGGAGGGCTTCAATAAGGAGCTTGATGACCTTCGCCACATTATGAACAACGGACGCGGCATCATTGACGAGATAGAACAGCGTGAAAAGGAAGCAACAGGCATAAAGAGTCTTAAAATTGGCTTCAACCGCGTGTTCGGCTATTATCTCGAGGTAACACGCTCCTATTATGATCTTGTTCCCGAGGGCTGGATACGCAAGCAGACTCTTGCCAATGCAGAGCGTTTCATAACCGAGGAGCTGAAAAACGCCGAGAACGCTATACTTGGCGCAAAGGACAAGGCTCTCGCTCTTGAAGCGGATATATTCTCTGAGGTGCGTGACTTCCTTGCCACAAAGCTTGAAGCTGTACAGAAAACCGCCTCTGCGGTTGCCTCTGTGGACGTACTTTGCTCCTTTGCGGATGTAGCTCTGCGAAATCAGTACGTAAAGCCGGATATCGTTCTTGACGGAGCTGTTGACATAAAGGCAGGCAGACACCCTGTAGTCGAGCTTATGCTCACAGATGAGGTGTTCGTGCCAAATGACCTGCATATCGACAATAAGTCTGACAGAATGTCCATAATCACAGGACCTAATATGTCGGGTAAATCCACATATATGCGCCAGAATGCACTTATCGTACTTATGGCTCAGATAGGAAGCTTTGTACCTGCCGACTCCGCAAGGATATCTGTAGTTGATAAGATATTCACCCGTGTGGGTGCTTCAGATGATCTTACCGCAGGACAGTCAACATTCATGGTGGAAATGAGCGAGGTATCGGATATACTGAAAAATGCAACTCCGAACAGCCTTGTTATCCTTGATGAGGTGGGAAGAGGTACTTCCACCTTTGACGGTGTAAGCATTGCACGTGCAGTTGCGGAGTTTATATGCAATTCAAAGAAGCTGGGCTGCAAGACACTTTTTGCAACTCATTATCACGAGCTTATCGGCCTTGAAAACGAGCTTGAGGGCGTGAAGAACTACAGCATCGCCGTAAACAAGCACGGCGGTACGATACGATTCCTGCGAAAAATAGTCCGCGGCGGAGTTGACGAGAGCTACGGCGTAGATGTTGCAAAGCTTGCGGGACTTCCGACAAAGGTAGTGAGCCGTGCAAGAGAGCTTCTTGAAGAAATGGAAAGGGCTCATGAAAACGAGCGTCCCGTGGTGAAAAATGACGACTTCGGACAGATAAGCTTCGGAAGTCTTGGCAGAGAAGCTGCACTTGATATGCTTGAAAAGACCAATATAGACGAGCTCAGTGACAGTGAATGCCGCGAGCTTCTCAGGGATATGCTCAAAGCTTTACAGTAAGCAGGGACGGATATTATCCGTCAATTGTAGTGGCGATGTAAAATCGCACCGTTTGAAAATGAAATAAATATCGGAGGTAAAAATATGCCTGCATATATCTCAATGACATTTGAATACAGCCGTCTTGAGCTGGATTACGACAATATGAAGGAGCTTCTCGCTTACATCAAGCACGCAGGGCTTGAATTCAAGGGGGGAGTAAACGGCTCCGAAAACGAGACTATCGAGGATATACTTGAGTATAATCAGAAGAAGCTGGAGCAGGATTTCGTTCTCGGCAGCAATGAGAGCCGTGAGAATGACTATAAGCAGATGCTTTTCAGCTATGAGGGATTTTCCGAGATACGCGGATATATCAGCAATAACTATCCTGCTGACAGGGAGTACAGCTTTACTCTGCTCTTCCCCGAGGAGGAGGTAATGGCAGAGCGCGGCGTATACAAGACAGGGGCTGTTGCGGCAATGAAGAATATTGCAAGCCTTATGTGGATACTCCCGAAAACACGTACTGTACAGACAGAGCTTGAAAACAGTGACGGTATACACACAGAGCAGGAGATAAAGGACGGAGCTGCGCCCTCTGTCTGTCCGTTAGCCATAGTATCCGAAAAGCAGTTCGGACATATGGACACAGCAGGATATTCCGATGACCATATCTATGCAGGCGGAGTTCTCATAATGCCTAAGGATATCAAGCTGGTCTGAACCGCGTTCCATATCAGAAAGGAAGAAAAGTATGCCGCCTATCAACGTGCTAAGCAAGGAAATATCTGAACTCATCGCCGCAGGTGAGGTCATAGAGCGTCCCTCATCGGTCATAAAGGAGCTTGTGGAAAACTCCATAGACTCAGGAGCTTCTCATATCACTGTGGAGATAAAAAACGGCGGAGCTACATATATGCGTGTCACAGATGACGGCTGCGGAATGTCTTTTGATGACGTACCAAAGGCATTTCTGCGCCATGCCACAAGCAAGATAAGTGCCAAGGAGGATCTTGACAATATCCTCACTTTGGGCTTCCGCGGTGAAGCACTTGCCTCTGTTGCGGCAGTTGCAAGAGTCGAGATAATGACAAAGCAGAAGGACGAGCTTTACGGCACTCTCTATACTATCGAGGGCAGCGTTGAAAAAACTCACGAGCAAAGCGGCTGTCCCGACGGTACTACCATAATTATCCGCGACCTTTTCTATAACGTGCCTGCAAGACGCAAGTTTATGAAAAAGGACGTTACCGAAGCAAATGCGGTAAGCAGTATACTCCAGAAGATAACTATGTCACACCCTGACATAGCTTTTCGCTTTATACGCGACAACCGCACAGAGTTCAACTCAAGCGGTGACGGAGAGCTTTTTTCTGCTGTATATGCAGTTTACGGAAGGGATTTCGCCCGTGATCTTATCCCTGTGGACTATGATTACGAGGGAGTCCATGTGGGGGGCTATGTTATAAAGCCTCTTTATTCCAAGAATAACCGTGCATTTCAGAATTTCTTTGTAAACGGAAGGTATGTCCGCTCGCGATTATGCTCTGCGGCTCTGGAAAATGCCTATACAAACATGATAATGACGGGAAAATTCCCTGCCTGCATACTTCTCATAGACCTGCCGCCAAGCACAATGGACGTAAATATCCATCCTACAAAGGCGGAGGTGCGTTTTACAAATGAGAAATCCGTGTCCGATGCGGTGTATTTCGCGGTTAAGAATGCCATGATGAAAGACGGGCTCATATATGAGTTTGAACTGAAGCCTCATGCGGACTGGACTAAGGCTGTTCCAGATCAGGAGGAGATGATACAGCAGGAGTTTTTGTTCACTCCCGTTGATAAGATAGAGGAGACCGAGAAGAAGCTTTCGGAAGCTCCTGCGCCTGTATACCAAGCTCCAAAGCCTGTAGTTGAGGAAAAGCCGTACACAGCGGATATAAAGCCAAGTCCTGCCTATGACAGACCTGAGCCCGTGCAGGCGGCAGCTCCTGTATACGAGAGACCTGAACCTGTACATGAGACAGCTCCCACAGCGGAGCAATTCGCCGAGAGGGCAGAAACACCAGAGAACGTTGAAGTGAAAGAGCCCGAGCCGCCAAAGGCTGTGGAGGGCTTCAGCTATATCACCCAGCAGGCATTTACCGCGGCACAGCCTGCAAAGCCTGCCGTGCCCGAGGCTCCGAAGGAGTCGGTTTGGACGGAAAAACCCAAGATACGTGTTATCGGTGAAGCCTTCGGACTTTACATTGTTGCCGAGGTTGGCGACGATACTATGATAATGATAGATAAGCACGCCGCCCATGAGAGAATAATCTTCGAGCGTCTGAAAAGCCGCAATTGCAGGCAGTACAGCCAGCAGCTCCTTACTGGCGTCCGTGTACTGCTGACTGGCGATGAAATAAGCGCACTTGAAGCAAATCAGGAGCTTCTTGCAGACTTAGGCTTTGCCTTTGATTTTTCCGAGAAGCCCTGCGTAGTGGCTACGGCTGTGCCAACATTCATAATGGAGCTTGAAATGGAGGACATAATCTCTGAGATAGCCAATAATCTGCGTATGTACAGCCATGATCCACAGTCCCATATGCTGGACGATATGCTCCATACTGTTGCCTGCAAATCGGCAATAAAGGGCAATGATAAGAACGATATCGCAGAGCTGCAATCCCTTGCGGAGCAGGTGTACTTTGACGAGAGGATACGCCATTGTCCTCACGGCAGACCTGTGATGTTCACCATGACCAAGAGCAATATATCCCATCAGTTCAAAAGAACGTAAGGAGAAGCTATGAAACGAGCAGTAAAAGCTGTTATCGCAGTATATTTCGCAGTATTTATGTGCTTTTTCGGCGGTATGACCGCATTTGCGTGGAATGTTGACACCATGCACCAGAGCATAAAGCTGAAAAATGTGCCCGAGGGTACAGCCTTTGCGGATATACTTGTAAAGGACAGTAAGAACGACAAATATTCTGTGGACTTCAACGAGGAGAACGGAAAGCTTCTTGGTCTGACTGAGGATTGCGGACTTGCGCAGTACAGCAAGGACGGTTATACGAGTATGCTTCTGCGTCATAGCTGTGCGGTGTATGAAAATACAGAGCTTACGACTGCTGAGGGCACGGGACATACATCATTCAGGCTTAAAGAGGAAAACAGCGATATTTTCAATCACTTTCAGAATATAAGGATAGCCTACTGCGACAAGGACGGAAATGTGCTCGGAGTCACCGAGAAGGGAAAGTTCGACAAACTGTATTTCAATATGGGTGCATACACCATCAATGCAAACGGGGACAGCCTTTCGTGCAGTATAAGTACGGGACCGCCTTATTTTATGATGATAGTTGTACCATTGCTGGTCGTAGTACCTGCATTTTTTACCACAGCAGGCATCATCATAGCAAGACTAAGGAAAAAATCACAGTCGGTAAAAATGATAAAACGGATACAGTCGGGAGAGGTCGATGATGACGAGAAATAGCCTGAAAATTAGCATAAAAGCTTTTATAGCAGTTTTTTTTGCTGCAATTATCTGCATTTTCGGCTGTATGACCGCCTTTGCGTGGGATCATGATGAAACATGGCAGCAGGTCAGATTTGAAAATGCTCCCGAAGGAACTTTCTTTGTGGACCTGCTTGTAAAAGCTCAAAAAGATGATGAATACACAGTTGAGTTCAACGAGGAGAACGGAAAGCTCCTCGGACTTGGTAAGGACTGTGAGCTTGCAAAATATGATAAAGACGGCTATACAAGCTTACTTCTCCGACACGGTTGTGCAGTTCTTGATTATTTGCAGAACGATGAAGGGCAATATGCTTCTGGTACAGCCCATTATACATATAACACGGAAAATTACAAGGTATTCAATAAGCTTAACAAGGTAAAGCTTGCCTACTGTGACAGCAAGGGCAATATTCTTATGATCACAAATACAGCAGAGATAGGATATGCATTTTTCAAAACACCTGTTATGTATTTTTTCAAGGCAGACGGCGAGAGCCTTGTTTTTAAATTCGCAGGAGCCACCTATAGCAAGCTGCGCAGTATTATCTCAGTAGTTATCATTGCTGTACTGATAGCAGCAGTTGTTTTGCTTTTCAGCTTCTTTAACAGAAAAATCGTGAAACGAAGTGCAGAAAAAAGAATACAGTCGGGAGAAACTGATAATGAACGAAAAGAATAACAAGCCCTTCGTGCTTGCAGTCGTAGGTCCTACGGCATCGGGCAAGACATGGCTGGGCGTTGAGCTTGCTAAAATATACGGCGGAGAGGTCATCTCCGCCGATTCCATGCAGATATACAAGGGCATGGACATAGCCTCGGCTAAGCCAACAGAGGAGGAAAAACAGGGCATACCCCACCACCTCATGGGCATACTTGACAGGGACGTGAGCTTTAGTGCTGCGGACTATGTCGCCCTTGCAAACGAAAAGATACAGGATGTGCTTTCCCGCGGCAGTCTTCCTATTATAGTAGGAGGAACGGGTTTGTATATAGACTCTCTTCTCGAAAATGTTAAATTTTCCGAGGGCGGCAGCGATGAGGCTTACCGTGAGGAGCTTTACGCTTTTGCAAAGGAGAAGGGCAATGAGGCTCTCCATGACCGCCTTGCGGCTATCGACCCGGAGGCAGCAGAGGGCATACACCCCAATAATCTGGTGAGAGTAGTCCGCGCACTGGAGGTCTGTCACGTTACAGGCAGAAAATTCAGCGAGCTTAAACGTGAGAGCAAAATGGTGGAAAGTCCGTATAATTCCCTTATTATCGGGCTGAATTATGAGAACAGGCAGACTCTTTACGATCGCATTGATCTGCGCGTTGATGAAATGGTAAGGGCAGGACTTGTTGAGGAGGCAAGGCAGTTATGGCAGGAAAGCGGCATGAAAACAGCTGCAAATGCTATCGGCTACAAGGAGCTTATCCCTTATTTTGAGGGAAAAGCTGCCCTTGAGGAATGCATTGCCGATATCAAGCAGGAGACCAGACATTATGCAAAACGTCAGCTGACATGGTTCAGAAGGAATCAGCGTATAGAGTGGATAATGCCTGATACATTTAATAAAAAAATTGAAATATTAGAAAAATGCAAAAAAACTATAGCCAAACAATTTAAAGTGTGATATAATGTAGTGTGTGTATTTCTACGCGCACTATTTGGAAAATAATTTTACCCGCGTAGCTTCGCACATAAACAAATAAATCAGATAGGAGAATGTGTATGAACAAAACAATCAATCTGCAGGACGTTTTTCTCAATCAGTGCAGAAAAGACAAGATCATGGTAACTATTATCCTTACTAACGGATTTCAGTTCAAAGGTATGGTAAGAGGCTTTGACAGCTATGTAGCTATCTTCGACTGTGAAGGCAAGCAGCAGCTGGTTTACAAGCACGCTATATCAACGATCATTCCCGCAAGAGCAGTTTCTATTCTTGACGCTTCGGAAAAAAACGACTAAGGGTGATCTGAATGCGATTTGCCAGATCGGAAGGCAGCTTTATGGTCAAGCTCCTGAGGAACGTTGTCCTTGTGCTGCTTCTGATAATCTTTATCAGCATAGTCTATAACTTCCGCAACAGAGAGAGCAATACCGTCTCGGCTCTGAAGGCTTCCGCTGTATCCTCAAAGGAATACAAGGGAGTATTCATCAGGGACGAGGAGATAATCCTCTATAACGGCGGAGGTGTACTCAGTTATAATGTGTCCGACGGCGGAAGAGTCGGCAACGGTACTGTCATCGCGGAGGCTTACCCCTCTGACGAGCAGCTGAGCATAAAGCATGAAAAGGCTAAGCTGGAAAAAGAGCTCGCTGTCCTACAGAAGATACAGAACCCCGGTACTCTTGAATCGGCACAGCCCGCAAATCTGTCGGAAAGTATCGATGAGAATTACCGAAGGCTCATCTATTGCAGGGACATGGGCGATTTTGAGACCCTTGACGAGGTAAGTGAGGAGCTTCTTGTCAAGCTCAGTACCTATCAGATAATCACTGAGGAGGTGCAGGGCTTCAGTCAGAAGATCTCGGACATAAAGGCTGAGATAGCAAAGCTTGATGCCAAAACTGTAGCTCCGCAGGAAGTCATACCTGCGAAGCGTTCGGCTTATTTTGCAAGCTATATCGACGGCTATGAGGACAAGCTCACCACAAAAAATCTGGACAGTCTTACGGTCTCAATGCTGGAGGGGATAACCGACAGGAAATCCACAGCACCAAATGTGGTCGGAAAGCTTATTGACGGCTACGGCTGGTATCTTGCAATTGTTGCCGACAACTCCAGAAAGGAGTATGCTATCGGCGATGAGGTAAGGCTGAGATTTGATTCGTCTGCGGAGTCCTATCCTGCTGAGATCACGGATATACGTGATGAAAGCAAAACTAAAAGTATTATCATAATATCATGCGATAAGTTCAATTATGATCTGGTCCAGCACAGGGCAGAGATAGTCGAGCTCATTTCCCTTGTTGACGGCAAGGAGGAGTGCGAGGGCTTAAAGGTTCCGCGTGAGGCTATACGCTTTGTCGATGTAAAGGAAAGCTATACCGATGAAAACGGAAACGAAGCCGAAAAGGTGCTTACCAGAAAGGGCGTGTATATTCGCAAGGGTGAGCAGATACTGTTCAAGAAGATAAAGGTCATATACGAGGGAAGCGATTACGTGCTCTCGGAGATAACCGATAATACCGACGAGTATCTTGCGCTTTACGATGATATTATGATCGAGGAGGTCGAGAAAAATGATAAAAAGTAACGATCTCGCTTATATCGACGAGAATTTGCACATAATAAGAGAGAGATGCGCGGAGGCTAAGGCTAAATACCGAAGTCCCGAGGATAATGTCCGCATAATGGCTGTTACCAAGACAGTTGCTCCCGAAGCCATAAACCATGCCATAGAGCTTGGTATTGACCTTCTCGGAGAAAACAGAGTGCAGGAATATCTCTCAAAGGCTGATTTTTATGATAAGTCGGCTGAGGTGCAGTTTATCGGCCATTTACAGACAAACAAGGTAAAATATATCGTGAATACGGTAAGTATGATACAGTCCGTTGACAGCCTGAGGCTGGGACAGGAGATAAGCCGTCTTGCTGCGAAGAACGGCAGGACAATGGATATCCTGTGTGAGGTCAATATCGGCGGTGAGGACTCCAAGAGCGGAGTCTCTCCCGAGGCTCTCAATGAGCTTATTGACGGACTTAAACAGCTTGACGGAATAAGGATAAGGGGGCTTATGACTATCCCGCCGCCGAGCGACAGCGATATCTTTCTCGGACGTATGAAAGAGCTTTACGACAGCGTAAGGACTGAATATCCCGATATGGATACGCTCTCTATGGGTATGACTCATGATTACGCCGAAGCCATAAGGTATGGTTCGACTCTTGTGCGTATAGGCACAGGTCTTTTCGGCGCAAGGGACTACTCAAAGTAACTCCAGCGGAACGCTGAAGATCAACACGGGATTCTCCGCATTGATCCTGTGAAGAGAAATATATAAAAACAAATAATGCGGAGAAGGAGTATTAAGATGAAACTTTTTGACGGTATTAAAGATTTTTTCTTTGCTGCAGATGATGATGATTTTGAAGCTGATGTACCAGTACGTCATGAGCGCGAGAGAGGCGGTTTTCAGCCATCCGATCAGGACGATGCTCCTGTGAACGAGACAAGCACACCAGGTACAGGCAGAAGAAACAAGGTAGTTAATATCCAGACTACCGCACAGCTTCAGGTGGTTCTCGTAAAGCCTTCTGCTTTTACAGACGCAAAGCAGATCGCAGATCACCTTATCGCAAAGAAAACAGTAGTTCTTAATCTTGAAACAGCTTCTCCCGAAAATAAGAGAAGAATAATAGATTTCCTTGTAGGTGTAGCCTATGCCAACGGCGGAAGCCTCAAGCCGGTTGCAAATCTGACATATATCATTACTCCATATAATGTCGGCTTTATCGGCGAGGATCTCGTTGGCGAGCTGGAGAACAACGGCGTATTCATCTGATGAACGATCAGTCGGATAAGCTGTTTGCTGCAAGGCTGGGGGATATGGTCTCGCTCTGTGAAAGGGACGGGACGGCTCAGTTCTCATCATTTCTCGATGAGCGCCAGTGCGTCTCGGCTGAGATGTGGTGCAGAAAAAACACCGGTGGGCTAAGGTATATGCTATGGGGCGGATATGAGAATGCCAGAAGAAAGATACTTGCGGTATACCCCGATTACTGTGAGGAGTATATCAAGGACGATTTCCCTATGAAATGCCTTACCTTCAGCTATCGTAAAGAGGACAAGCTTACGCACAGAGACTTCCTCGGCTCTTTTATGGCTCAGCAGCTTAAGCGTGAAGCCATCGGCGATATTGCCGCAGAGGAGGGAACTGCACAGACCTTTGTCACTGAAGTAGCGGCAAAGCTTATCATGTCTGCGGTCTCGAAGATAGGCAGAGTCGGAGTAAAAATATCCGATGACAAGCCCTTTGAGCTGGAAAATGCTCAGAAATTTCAGGATATAAGCGGTACTGTCGCTTCGCTGCGCCTTGATTGCGTAGTGGGGGCGGCGGCAAATGTGAGCCGTGAAAAGGCTGCTGCTCTTATCCGTGCGGATAAGGTGGATATAAACCACTTTCCTGTTTCTTCCGTATCCCATGAAGTCAGGGAGGGGGATATCCTCTCTGTAAGAGGTTATGGAAGGTTCATTCTTTCCGGTATTAACGGCTCGACCAAAAAGGGACGCATACACATAAATCTGAGAAAATATATTTAGAGGTGAATTGAAATGATAACTTCAAAGGACGTTAGAAATAAGAGATTTGAAAAAGCTGCTTTTGGCTATAAGCAGGAAGAAATAGACGAATTCCTCACACAGCTCGAGGCTGAACTCGACGAAATGGAACGCGAGCGCGCAGAGGCTAACAGCAAGATACAGGTGCTTGCTGATAAGGTAAGAGAATATATGAGAGATGAGGATGCTCTCAAGGACGCACTTCTCGGTGCTCAGAAGCAGGGCCATCAGGTACTCAACGAGGCTAACGAAAAGGCTGAGCAGATACTTGCAGAGGCTAAGGAAAAGGCTGCTGCTCTTGAGGACGAGGCTGTACGTCAGCACGCAGAGGCTATGGAAAAGAACCGTGCTGAGATAGCTAAGGAGAAGGAAGCTCTCATTGAGGCTCAGCAGCAGGTAGCTGACTTCAAGAAGAGTCTCTTCGATATGTATAAGAGCCACCTTGAACTCATTTCTTCAATGCCCGAGACATTCGATGATGCTGAGGCTGAAGAGGAAGAGCCGCAGACAGCAGAGGAGATCGCTGCTGCTGTTGCTGCCGAGACAGAGGAATAATAGTAACCAAAAAAGATTGAAAGGAGGATCTCTCAGACCCTTTAAATGAGAGATCAGATAGTATGGCACAGGATTATAACAGTACCCTTAATTTACCGCAGACAGAATTTCCCATGCGCGGAAATCTGCCAAAGAGAGAACCCGAAACTCTCCAAAAATGGGAAGATGAAAGACTTTATTACAAGATGATAGAGAAGAATAAGGGAAAGACCTCTTATGTTCTCCATGACGGACCTCCCTATGCAAACGGCGAGATCCACTTAGGTCATGCTCTTAACAAGTCTCTCAAGGATTTCATTGTTAAGTATAAGAATATGAACGGATTCTGTGCTCCTTATGTGCCGGGCTGGGACACTCACGGTCTCCCTATCGAGCTTAAAGCCATGAAGGCTATCGGCGTTGAGAACGGAGCTATCCCTGCGGTAGACCTCAGAAAGCACTGCCGTGAGTATGCTATGACTCAGGTCGCTAACCAGATGAAGGGCTTCAAGAGACTTGGTTCACTTGGCGACTATGACTATCCTTACCTGACACTTCGTCCAGAGTACGAGGCAAAGCAGGTAGAGGTATTCGGCTCTATGGTAAAGAAGGGATATATGTACAAGGGCTTAAAGCCTGTATACTGGTGTCCTGACTGTAATACAGCTCTTGCTGAGGCAGAGATCGAGTATTCAAACGACCCATGCTATTCTATCTATGTCAAGTTCAACGTTACCGATGACAAGGGCATCTTCACAGGTCTCGGACTTGACCTTTCAAAGATATATTTCGTTATCTGGACAACTACTACATGGACTATCCCGGGCAACCTTGCTATCTGCCTTGGTCCTGAGTATAACTATACCCTCGTTCACGTAGGCGATGAGTACTACGTAATGGCTGAGGAGCTTGTAAAGACTACTATGGAAACTGCGGGTATAACAGACTATACCACAGACCATATCTTCACAGGCGCAGAGCTTGAGGGAATGAAAACAAAACACCCGCTTTATGATCGTCCGTCACCGATAATCGTAGGCGACCACGTTACTCTTGAAAGCGGTACAGGCTGCGTACATACAGCTCCCGGCTACGGTGTTGAGGACTTTGAGGTATGCAAGAAGTATGATGATATCGGAATCATCGTATGCGTTGACTCAAAGGGTAAGCAGACTGCCGAAGCAGGCGAATTCGAGGGAATGGACACAGATCAGGCTAACAAGGCTATTGCTGCAAAGCTCACGGAGCTTGGCGCAATGCTGGCTACACAGAAGATCGTCCACCAGTATCCACACTGCTGGAGATGTAACAGCCCTATCATATACAGAGCTACAGAGCAGTGGTTCTGCTCGGTAAACGGCTTCAAGGACGAAGCTATCAAAGCTATCGAGTCTGTTCAGTGGATCCCTGAGTGGGGCGAGGACAGAATAAAGGGCATGGTACGCGACAGAAGCGACTGGTGTATCTCCCGTCAGAGAACATGGGGCGTTCCGATACCTGTTGTTTACTGTAAGGACTGCGGCAAGCCTATCTGCAATGACGAAACTATCTCCGCTATCTCTGAGCTTTTCCGTAAGGAAGGCAGCGATGCATGGTGGATAAAGGATACAAGCGAATTTATCCCTGCAAGCGTCAAGTGTGAGTGCGGCTGCGGTGAATTCACAAAGGAATACGACATCATGGACGTATGGTTCGACAGCGGTGTATCTCATACCTCTGTTATGGAAGGTAAGGACTTCCCGAGCCTTTCATGGCCTGCTGATCTTTACCTCGAAGGTGCTGACCAGTACAGAGGCTGGTTCCAGTCATCACTCCTTACATCTGTTGTATACAAGGGACAGTCTCCTTACAAGGCTGTATGTACACACGGCTGGGTAGTTGACGGTGAAGGCAAGGCTATGCATAAGTCTCTCGGAAACGGTATCGACCCAAGTGAGATAACAGACCAGTACGGTGCTGATATTCTCCGTCTCTGGGCAGCTTCTTCCGATTATCACAGCGATATCCGTATCTCCAAGCCTATCCTCGGACAGCTTTCAGATGCTTACAAAAAGATAAGAAATACTGCTCGTTTCATACTTGGTAACCTCGGAAACGGTGTAGGCTTTGATCCCGATAAGGACAGCGTGTCCGACGATCAGCTCACAGAGCTTGATAAATGGGCACTTATGAAGCTTGACAATCTTATCGACACTATGAAGAAGGGTTACGATGCATTCGATTTCCATATCGCTCTGCACGCACTCCACAACTTCTGCGTAATAGATATGTCAAACTTCTACCTTGATATCATCAAGGACAGACTTTACTGCGAGAAGGAGAATTCCGTTCTCAGAAGAGCAGCTCAGACAGCTATGTATCGCATAATCAGCGCGATGACAAGACTGGCTGCACCTATCATTTCATTCACAGCCGAGGAGATATGGCAGTTCATGCCTCATTCGGCAGCAGACGACAAGGAAAGCGTATTCCTCAATCAGATGCCTGAAAAGAGCGGCATCGAGTTTACTGCTGAGTTTACGGACAAGTGGGATTTCATCTACAATACCCGTCTTGCAGTAAACAAGGTCCTTGAGGACGCTCGTAACGAAAAGACTATCGGTAAGTCGCTTGAAGCTAAGATAATCATCAAGAGCAGCGATGCCGATTTCGACAGATATGCTTCACTGGCTGACCAGCTCAAGGATATCCTCATTGTTTCAGGTGTTGAGGTTGAAAAGAGCGGTGCTGAGACTTCATTCGAGGTAGCTAAGGCAGAAGGCGAAAAGTGTGAGCGCTGCTGGTGCTTCAGCAAGTATGTCGGCACAAACCACAACCATCCGACACTATGTGAGAGATGTGCAGTGGCTGTTGAGGCTTAATTAATTTGTACTATGTTGCCTGTCGGCTTAAAAGGTCGGCAGGCAGTCTTATTGAAAGGATAAAACGACGTGGCTATACTTCTTGTACTGATGATAGCAGCTCTTGTGGGAGCTGACCAGCTTGTGAAATACTGGGCGATACATGAGCTCAAGCCTGTGGGCACCAAGGAATTCATACACTTCGGCGACTTCAGGATACTTGATCTTACCTACCTTGAAAATGACGGCGCTATCTTTGGAAGTATGTCGGGACAGAGATGGTTCCTTGTGGGTTTTACCAGCCTTGTGGTTATCGGCGGAATTGTACTGCTTTTTAAGTCATACCGCCGTTCAAGACTTCTCAGTCTTGCCCTTGCACTGTTTATAGCAGGCGGCATCGGCAACCTTATCGACCGTTTCCGCTTCTCCTATGTTGTGGATATGTTCGAGGTAAAGCTCTTCCACTTTGCTATATTCAATGTGGCTGATATCTGCGTAACTGTGGCTTTTGTTATGCTTATCATCTATGGTGTTTTCATAGACCCGAAGATCGAAAAGGCAAAGAAGGCTGAGGCGGAAAAGGCGGCTGAAAATGAATGAGCAGGTAGTCCTCACAGTCTCTGCGGAGGATGCAGGAAGTCGTATAGATAAGTATATTTCGGACAATATTGCTGAACTGACGCGGTCGGCTGTGCAGGGGCTTATAGAAAAGGGCATGGTCACTTCAGGAGGCAAAGCCGTAAGCAAGAATATGAAGCTCAAAGGCGGCGAAGAGATAACCGTTGAGATACCCGAGCCCGAACCTATGGACGCTGTACCCGAGGATATACCGCTTGATATCGTTTATGAGGACGATGATCTGCTTGTGGTCAACAAGCCAAAGGGCATGGTGGTACACCCTGCTCACGGCAATTATACGGGAACTCTCGTAAATGCTCTGCTTCATCACTGCGGAGACAGCCTGTCCGGCATAAACGGCGTTATACGGCCTGGTATAGTTCATCGTATCGACAAAAACACCAGCGGACTGCTCATAGTTGCAAAGAATGATGCTTCTCATCTGAAGCTTGCGGAGCAGATAAAGGTACACAGCTTCACCCGTGAGTATGAGGCAGTTGCCTGTGGATACTTCAAGGAGACTGAGGGGACGATAGATGCTCCTATCGGACGGCATAAGACTGACAGGAAGAAAATGTGTGTAACTACAGAAAATTCGCGCAATGCAGTTACTCATTACAGCGTACTGAAGCAGTACGGCGGTTATGCTCACGTAAGGCTCAGACTTGAAACGGGCAGGACTCATCAGATAAGAGTACACCTCAGCTATATCGGACACCCTGTACTTGGGGATGATGTCTACGGAAAGCCATATAAAGGGTTTGAAGGACAGTGTCTCCATGCTCGGAAAATAGGCTTTATCCATCCCGCAACAGGGGAGTATATGGAGTTTGAGAGTGAGCTTCCCGAGTATTTTACGGCTGTCCTGAGAAAGCTTGAGAAAATGTAGGAGTGATACCTTTGTTTGAAGATATATCGAAAGTCGTGCTGCTCAGCGATATGGACGGAACTCTCCTTGACTCAAAAAAGGAGATAACCGATATTGACAGAGCTGCCATAGAGCGGTTCGCAGAGCTTGGCGGACGATTTACCGTGGCTACGGGACGTACCATACAGTCCTTTGACCAGTTCCGCAGCACACTTGGAATGAAATACCCTATCATAATGTACAACGGAGCGGCTATCCATGATTATATCAGCGGAGAGACACTCTATACCCACCCTCTTACCCTTGCGGCTAAGGCTTATACCAGACAGATACTCGAGCTTATGCCTCAGGCCGGTGGAGAGGTGCTGAAAACAGACGGCACTTACGTTTTCAGCAATACTGATTATCAGCAGCTCCACACGAAGCTGTGCAATATCGTGCCAAATTATACCGAGCTTGACGAAATATCCGACGGAGGCTGGCTGAAGGTCCTTTTCTCACTTGCTCCCGAGGACGTTGACTATATGCAGATACTGGTGGGAAAGCAGAATTTCAGAGACGTTGATTTCGTGAAATCCGCGGATATATTCTTAGAGATGCTCCCCAGCGGTGTGAGCAAGGGCTCGGCACTTAAAGAATACAGAAAGCTCAAAGGAATGGAGGGCTGCACCTTCGTTTCCGTCGGCGATTTCGATAACGATATAGAGATGATAGTAGAAGCCGATGTGGGAGCTTGCCCTGCTAATGCACAGGACAGCGTAAAGGAAAAGGCAGACCTCATTCTGAAACGCACAAATGACAACGGTGCGGTGGCTGAGCTTATAGACTACATAATCGAAAGGTGCAGCAAGTAGAACAATGAAAAAGAAGAAGGCGGCAATAACAGCATATATCATAATGATAGTCTGCATGGCAGGACTTTTTGCCATGCTTATATACGGCACGCTCTACGGAAGAAGCTCGTCATCGACGGCTGATTTTACTATGAGCGATGCTGCGACTCTGGGACTTGCCATATGGGCTTTGCCTATGTGGATATCATCGCTTTTGCTTATGAAGGCGTTACGGCTCAGAGGCACTTTGCATGAGAAACAGAACAAGATGCTTGTGGCATTTCCTGCCATAGTATGCACCGGATTTCTTATCTTTTATCTCATCGTGCTTATTATGATGATATTTTAACGGATATAAAGAGCAAGAAAAGTCTTGCAATGATACAAATTTTGCGGTATAATAATTACATAGCTTTTATTGCAGGGGCGGGCGGCTGTCTGAATAATTTTATATTATTGCTATTGCTTTTTGTACCTGCGACACTTTTATGAGCCATTGAAAAGTTAGGTGCATCAGCAATATTAGGGGGCGACCGAGTCACCCGCCTTCTGCTGTCAAACAAATCACGGCTGTATGCCGTTAAATAAAGATCATGGAGGTCAATATGGACGCAAATATCAAAAAAGAATTGCAGAAAACAGCCTGCAAGGTTAGAATGGGCGTTATCGAAGGCACATATAACGCTAAATCAGGTCATCCGGGCGGCTCGCTCTCTATAAGCGATACCCTGACTTACCTCTACTTCAACAAGATGAACAACGACCCGAAAAATCCTGACGCTCCCGACAGAGACCGTCTCGTGCTTTCAAAGGGCCATACAGCTCCTGCACTCTATTCTGTACTTGCTCAGAAGGGCTATTTCTCTGTAGAAGAGCTCAAGTCTCTTCGTCACATAGGTGCGCTCTTACAGGGACATCCATGTATCCATATCCCAGGTGTCGATATGTCAAGCGGCTCCCTCGGACAGGGTATCTCCGCTGCCTGCGGCATGGCTCTTGCAGGAAAGATAGACGGCAAGTCATATAAGGTATATACTATCCTCGGCGACGGCGAGATCGAAGAGGGTCAGGTATGGGAAGCAGCTATGTTTGCAGCTCACAAGAAGCTCACAAACCTTGTTGCTATCGTAGATAATAACGGACTCCAGATAGACGGTCCTATAACTGAGGTATGCTCACCTGAGCCTATCACAGATAAATTCGCAGCATTCGGCTGGCACGTTATCACTATGGACGCTCACGACTTCGATGATATCGACAGAGCTTTCACAGAAGCTGAGTCTGTAAAGGACAAGCCTGTTGCTATTATCCAGAAGTCTGTAAAGGGCAAGGGCGTTTCATTCATGGAAAATCAGGTAGGCTGGCACGGTACAGCTCCTAATAAGGAACAGTACGATCAGGCTATGTCAGAGCTTAATGCGCAGTTAAAGGAATTGGAGGACTAATTATCATGGCAGATGTAATCAAAAAGGCTACCAGAGAAAGCTACGGCGAGGCTCTCAAGGAGTTTGCCGAGGAATATAAGGACCTTGTAGTTCTCGATGCAGACCTTGCTGCTGCAACAAAGACAGGTATCTTCAAGAAGGCTTATCCCGATCGTTTCTTCGACTGCGGTATTGCAGAGGCTAACATGATGGGCGTTGCTGCCGGTCTTGCAGCTTGCGGAAAGATTCCTTTTGCAAGCACATTCGCAATGTTCGCAGCAGGAAGAGCTTTTGAAATAGTAAGAAACTCTATCGGCTATCCGCACCTCAACGTTAAGATAGGTGCTACACACGCAGGTATCTCTGTAGGTGAGGACGGTGCTACACACCAGTGTAACGAGGATATCGCTCTTATGAGAACTATCCCCGGCATGACTATCATCAATCCTTGTGATGATGTTGAGGCAAAGGCTGCCGTAAAGGCTGCTCTCGACTTCGACGGTCCTGTATATATGCGTTTCGGAAGACTTGCTGTACCTGTAATAAATGACGCTGCAACATACAAGTTCGAGCTTGGCAAGGGCGTTGTCATGAAGGACGGTAAGGACGTTACTATCGTTGCTACAGGTCTTATGGTAAATGAGGCTGTAGAGGCTGCAAAGACTCTTGAGGCTGAGGGCATCTCTGCAAGAGTGGTAAATATCCACACTATCAAGCCTCTCGATAAGGAGCTTATCTGCAAGTGTGCTAAGGAGACAGGTCTTATTGTTACTGCTGAGGAGCACAGCATCATCGGCGGTCTTGGTTCGGCAGTTGCAGAGACAGTTACAGAGTGTTGTCCTGTTCCTGTTGTAAAGATAGGTGTAAACGACGAGTTCGGACATTCAGGTCCTGCTGTTGACCTTCTCAAGGAGTTTGGTCTCTCAGCTGAGAACATCGTTAAGACAGTAAAGGCTGCTCTTAAAAAGTAATATAGTTTTATTGTTAAAAAGGCACACGATGTGTGCCTTTTGTGTTTGTATAGGAAATAATGCATTGCTTTTTTTAAGGGCCTTTTGACTAAATATTACTGTGGTTTTTTATATATACTTGACAAATAATGGTAAATATGATAAACTATAAACAGTGTTTTTAGGAAGGTAAAAGATTTTTATCTCGTTGAGAATCATAGCATCTGATCAACAAACGATTTTTATAGGATTTTCTAAGTATTTTGTTTATTACCCAAGCTTTTTATTTAAGGGGAATATTCGGGTGAATTACATAATGCAATTTTAATAATTGACTGTAAATACTATATCGAAAGGAATTTTTTCAATGAAAAAGAGAATTATAGGTGCAGCACTTGCACTCGCAATGTTAGTTCCAACAAGTGTAGGAGCAGTAAACATAAACAATACATTCAACACAACAACAGCTATCACAGCTGAAGCAGCAGAACTGCATGTAGCAGACCGCGCACTTGTTACAACAGGATACGATAAAATCATCGGCATCAATGTACTTAAGTGGACTTTTGTTGGTACAGGTAAAGTATTCAGGGCAGACAAGGAACTTTTCGCAGGAAAAAGAGTTGTTGTATATCGCGCAGATGTAAAACTTTTAAAGCCTATATTTTTAAAGAAATTACCGATCAAGAATATTTATGTTATCATTGTTGATGGTAAGATAAACATAAGATTTAACGTAAATAATGCAGCTTTTCTGATTAAGTAAGATAACTTTTTTGCATAGAAATTTGTATTTGAATTCTTAATAATATGACCCGAATAGTATGACAATTCCTTATAAATAAAATATTAATGAAAAAGAGTATCCTTGATGCTCTTTTTCTTTTGATTTTTTTCAGGAAAAGGCTTGACAAACAGGAATTAATATGCTATAATAATCAAGCTGTGAAAAACAGTATCGTATTCTAAAGACAGCTGGCAGAGCGAAAGCTCAGTAAGTCCCGCCGAGGAATAGCAATTGATAGAATTATCATTGTCCATTCTGCGCTGTCGGAATGGGCTTTTTTATTGCTCTCTGAATACGATGAATTTCATTCGGAGGTGAATACACACTATGCCAAGCAATGCTGTACTCGAAGCAAAGAAGGCTAAGGTCGAGAAGCTCACCGAGGTCATCAAGAATTCCGTTTCAGGCGTTCTCGTTGACTACAAGGGTATCACTGTTGAAGAGGATACCAAGCTCAGAAAAGAGCTCCGTGAGGCTGGCGTTAACTACTTTGTAGAAAAGAACACAATGCTTCTCCGTGCTTTCAAGGAATGTGGTATCGAGGGATTTGAAGAAGCTCTCAACGGTACAACTGCTCTTGCTGTTTCTAACGATGATCAGACAGCACCTGCAAGAATTCTTGGTAAGTTCGCAGAGAAGGCCGGCGATGATAAGTTCAATCTTAAGGCCGGTTATGTTGAAGGTGAGATCTACGATCAGGCTGGAGTTGTTGCTCTTTCCAAGATCCCTTCAAAGGACACTCTTCTTGCTCAGCTCGTTGGCTCTCTCCAGGGCCCACTGCAGAAGCTTGCTGCTACACTCAATGCTGTTGCAGACAAGAAGAAGGAAGAAGAAGCTGCATAATAGCAGTAACATTCTTTATCACACATTTGCGGAGATATGCTCCGCAGCTTAAATCAGCCCGATAAGGGCAAATATAATTAAAGGAGATTATTATCATGGCTTCTGAGAAGATCACAAAATTTGTTGAAGATATCAAGACTCTTTCAGTTCTCGAGCTTTCTGAGCTTGTAGACGCAATCCAGGAAGAATTCGGCGTAACAGCTGCTATCGCTGCTGCTCCTGCTGCTGGCGGTGCTGCTGGTGCTGGTGCTGCTGCTAAGACAGAGTTCGACGTAATCCTTGCTTCATTCGGTGACGCTAAGATGGCTGTTATCAAGGTTGCTAAGGAAGTTCTCGGTCTTGGTCTTAAGGAGGCTAAGGAAGTAGTTGAGGCTGCTCCTAAGGCTCTTAAGGAAGGCGTTTCTGAGGCTGAGGCTAACGAGCTCAAGGCTAAGTTTGAAGAGGCTGGCGCTACAATCGAGATCAAGTAATTTATATTACTATCGAACATCAGGGCTGTACCAAATTGGTACAGCCCTTTGTTTATTGTGATGTGCAACACTTCTGCTGATTATCCATAATATATAAATAAAATATGATTTGTTGACTTATAGAGTAAAATATGCTATAATAGCGTTGGGATATGTTTTCGCTTTCGTTTTGATAACGTTCGGCTATGTGTTATTATGGAGGTATCATTATGAAAAAAATAACTGCGATCCTGACTTCTTTAGTAATTGCAGGTCTTTCATGTGTTCCGACAGCGGCTTTCGCAGCTTCATCAGAATTCATTGTATCACCTGTATCAGACGAAAACATCAGTGCCTCGGACGTGAGCACATTTACCTTTGAGGTAATGAAGCTTGTAAACAAGGAGCGGGCAAGCAGGGGGCTGCCTGCATATAAGGTGCTTCCCGAGCTTATAAAAGCAGCAGACATCCGTGCTAAGGAGACTGTAAAGGTATGGGATCATACTCGCCCTGACGGCAGAGGTGGTCTTACTGTGATCGATGACCTCGGTCTTGACTGGAATTATCTTGGTGAGAATATTGCCAAAGGTCAGACAAGCCCTTCTTCGGTAATGGACGGCTGGATGAATTCCAGTGCTCACAGAGCAAGTATACTAAGCAATAATTTTCAGTATTTTGCCGTGGGTGTTGCCTATTCGGGCGGAATATACTATTGGACTCAGGTTTTTCTCGGAAGCTCCGCAAGTTTCCCCACAGCCTATTATCCCGAGCATTTCGGTGATACAAATAATGACGGAAAAATCGACTCGGTTGATGCTTCTCTTGTTCTGCAGGAATATGCTGCTGTTTCGGCAGGAAAGAAGTATACATTGAGCTCTGCTCAAAGAGCGCGTTCGGAGGTGAACGGAGATAGCAAGGTAGACTCCGTTGATGCATCTGTAATACTCCGTATCTACGCCAAAAATTCAACATAATAAAAAGGCTGTACCATAACGGTACAGCCTTTTATCATGTTAAAGTGAAGAATGGAATGTACGTGAAATAACATCGTCCTGCTGCTCTTTTGTAAGCTTTACGAAGTTTACTGCGTAGCCAGAAACTCTTACGGTGAGCTGTGGGTATTTCTCTGGGTGAGCCTGCGCGTCAAGGAGAGTTTCACGGGTGAAAACGTTTACGTTAAGGTGGTGTCCGCCTTTTTCAACGTATCCGTCAAGCAATTCGATTAGATTGTCTACCTGTTTCTGATTATCCATATTCTTTCTTTCCTCCTTGTTCCTGTGTAGGGGCTGATTCCCACATCAGCCCGATTGGATTATATTTATCTAACGGGGCGATGTAGGCATCGCCCCCCTACAGTTGCTTTTTATGTCCTCGAAGCGGGGATATAATTTATAATTCGTCGTCCTCGGGTTCAAGCTCGGTAGGCTGACAGCAGGCACCTTTTGTGCCGCATATATCAGTGCTTTTTACGGTGTTGACTTTAAGCCCGTTACCGCTGCTGTCCGAGGCTATATTTACATGACCGCTGCCCTGAGCCATAAGCTGGTCTATAAGGTCGGCAAGCTCTGACGGGTCATCAGTCTTTCCCAATATATCGGGTGTTATCATTTCTCTTCTCCTCTGAGCTTGTCAAGATCGAGATCTCCTGCAAATACCTCCATGTCCTTGCCGAGAGCATTAGGAACTATGGAGAAGGTATTGGAGATGCCGTCCTGTGCGTGTCTGAACGGAAGCTTTGCAACTGATGAAAGTGAAGCTACTGCACCGTGGGTATCTCTGCCGTGCATCGGATTTGCTCCCGGAGCAAGCGGAACTCCCTGCTTTCTTCCGTCAGGAGTGTTTCCTGTCTTCTTGCCGTATACAACGTTTGAAGTAATAGTGAGTATAGACATTGTAGGCACGCCGTCACGGTATGTGTGATGCTTTCTTATGCAGTCCATGAACTTGCGGACTACCGTAACTGCGATCTGGTCAACACGGTCATCGTTGTTTCCGTATTTCGGGAAATCGCCCTCTATCTCGTAATCAACGACAACGTTCTTTGCAACGCTTGTTACATTGCCTGCCTTGTCCTTTATTTCTATATCCTTGCGGATAGGCTTTACTTTTGCGTACTTTATAGCTGAAAGCGAATCTGCAACAACTGAAAGTCCTGCGATGCCTGTTGCAAAATAACGCTTTACGTCTCTGTCGTGGAGTGCCATTTGCAGTCTCTCATAGCTGTACTTATCGTGCATATAGTGGATAACGTTGAGAGTGTTTACATAAAGTCCTGCAAGCCACTCCATCATATCCATGTACTTTTCCCATACGTCATCAAAGTCGAGATACTCGCTGTCAACAGGTCTGAACTTAGGTCCTACCTGAAGTCCGAGTCTCTCGTCTACGCCGCCGTTTATAGCATAGAGGAGGCACTTTGCAAGGTTTGCTCTTGCGCCGAAGAACTGCATTTCCTTGCCTACTACCATTGAGGATACACAGCAGGCTACAGCGTAATCATCGCCGTGGACAACTCTCATCATATCATCGTTCTCATACTGGATAGATGATGTCTTTATGGACATTTTTGCACAGTATTCCTTGAACTTTCTCGGGAGCTTTGTCGACCAGAGTATTGTCATATTCGGCTCGGGAGCTGTTCCGAGGTTTTCAAGAGTGTGGAGATAACGGAAGCTGTTCTTTGTAACAAGGTGATGACCGTCAACGTCAACGCCGCCGATAGACTCTGTTATCCATGTGGGGTCGCCCGAGAAAAGTGAATTGTACTCAGGAGTACGAGCAAATTTGACGATACGGAGCTTCATGATGAAATGGTCGATAAGCTCCTGAACCTGTTCCTC
>Ga0310786_10000525_pt1 | contig 62812 bp, 50 predicted proteins | sample AusTroGonzalo_MG_FD_203881 | JGI IMG/M metagenome (GOLD analysis project Ga0310786, IMG submission 203881) | Bovine rumen microbial communities from tropical cattle in Woodstock, Queensland, Australia - Gonzalo_03 (v2) (version 2) | ecosystem: Host-associated > Mammals > Digestive system >...
TGCCGCAGGATTCGTTCTGCGTGAACTGCATGAAGAACCGCGCGATGCGGACCATGCAGGTCTGCTTGTTCATGACCACGAGTCCGCCGGAGCCGACCATGGCGCCCGCGCTCTTCAGGGAGTCGAAGTCGAGCGGGAGGTCGAGGAGGTCGGGGACCAGGCAGCCGCCGGAGGGACCGCCGATCTGCACGGACTTGAAGTCCTCGCCGGTCACTTTGCCGGAGTTGTCCGTCACGCCGCCGCCGATGTTGTAGACGATCTCGCGGAGCGTGGTGCCGAACGGGACTTCGATGAGACCGGTGTTCGCGACGTGGCCGGTCAGGGCGAACGTCTTGGTGCCGGGGGAGTTCTGGGGGCCGACCGAGCGGTACTTCTCCGCGCCGTTGCGGATGATGTACGCCACGGAGGCGAGCGTTTCCACGTTGTTGATGACGGTGGGCTTGCCGTAGAGGCCCTTCTGGGCGGGGAACGGCGGCTTCGGCATCGGCATGCCGCGCTTGCCTTCCACGGATGCGATCAGAGCGGTCTCTTCGCCGCAGACGAACGCGCCGGCGCCTTCCATCACGCGGATGGTGAAGTTGAAATCGGTGCCGAAGAGGTTCTTGCCCAGCAGGCCGTATTCCGTCGCGTCGGCGATGGCCTTGCGGATGCGTTCGACGGCCAGCGGATATTCTGCGCGAACGTACACCACGCCTTCGTCCGCGCCGATGGCGCGGCCGGCGATCATCATGCCTTCGAGCACGGCGTGCGGGTTGCCTTCCATCACGGAGCGGTCCATGAACGCGCCGGGGTCGCCTTCGTCACCGTTGCAGATGACATATTTCTTATCGTTCTGGGAGGCAAGCGTGAATTTCCATTTGAGGCCGGTCGGGAAACCGCCGCCGCCGCGTCCGCGGAGTCCGGCGTCGATCATGGTCTGGCAGACCTGTTCGGGGGTCATCTCGGTGATGGCCTTGCGGGCGCCGATGTAGCCGTCGCGGGCGATGTATTCTTCGACGTCGTCCGGTTCGATCATGTAGTTTGCCAGCACGACGCGGGTCTGGCGGGCGTAGAACGCGATCTCGTCCTCGTGACGGCAGGCTTTGCCGCTGACGGGGTCGACGTAGACCAGGCGGTCGATGATCTCGCCCCCGAGGAGCGTCACATGGACGATCTCGGCCGCGTCTTCGGGCTTCACGTGGCAGTAGAAGATCCCTTCGGGTTCGATGCGGAGGATCGGACCCATCTGGCAGAACCCCTGGCAGCCGCTCTTGGAGAAATAGGTGGCGCCGTCGTTCTTGGAGCAGTCGTGGTGGTCAAGGACGACTTCGACACGCTCTCCGGCCTTTTCGAGTTCGGCGCAGATGGCGTCGCGGACCTTCATGGACCCGTTGGCGATGCATCCGGTACCGCCGCAGATGATGACGCGGCGTTTAAGCGGGGCGACGGCTTTCTTGTAATTCGCGGCGATCTGTTCCAGATCCGGCGTTTTGATTTCGGTGCTCATCGTATATGATTCCCTTCGTTACTTGTTTTCGGATTCCGCTGCGGCGGCTTCGGCGGCCTTGATCTCGTCGATGATCTTCTCGACCTGTTCCGGGGTAGCCTGGCCGTGGACTTCGCCGTCGACGACGATCACGGGCGCGAGGCCGCAGGCGCCGAGGCAGTTCACGATCTCGACGGTGAAGAGCAGATCGTCGGTCGTGCGCTTCTCGTCGCTGAGGCCGAGCTTCTTGTAAATGGCCTCAAGGAGTCCCATGGACTTCTTCACGTGGCAGGCGGTTCCGTCGCAGAGGCGGAAGATGTGTTTTCCCTTGGGATTCAGGGAGAAGTGGGCGTAGAACGTTGCGACGCCGTACACGTGGGCGACGGGCACGTCGAGAGAAGTGGCCACGTAGCTGATGACGTCCTTCGAGAGGTACTTGTACACTTCCTGCACCTCCTGAAGGATCGGGATGAGCCGGGAGGGGTCGTTCCCGTTCTTTTCGAGGATCTCGTTGACCGCGGCGAGGTGGTGGACCATCGCGCGCGTCTTTTCCAGGGTTTCCTGCATAGGTTTCTCCATGGGGTTGTTGTGAGGGTTTGGGTATTGCAAATTGGGTTGTTCAGACGTATTTGATGATGACTTTCTTCAGATACTGATTCTCCAGCGTCCGAGCCAGACGCTGCACGATGTTGCGGCGAAGCTCCAGATCGTGCGGCAGATTCGGGTCCTGATGCGCTTCGTTGATGCGCGTGCCGACCAGGAACGTGATCACGTCGTTGCGGAGCATCAGTCCGGTCAGCAGTCCGGCTGGGTCATTGTGGCGCACGGCATCGACCGATTCCAGGTATGTCGCAGCCTTCGTGAGCGTGAAGATGCCTTCTGTCACGAGGTTCACGCCGTCCATGGTCGACATCGGCGGCATGTCCGGGGAAATGCTCGACAGGTCCATCTTCAGTTCGCGGCCGAGCTCGCGGGACACGATCTCCGCGCTGGTGCCGCCGCAGATCGCCTTGTCGCCGACGAAATTCTTCAGGAAGGACGCGCATTCGGCGTCGCGGGCGGCATCGTAGGGCGGGCCGGTGAAAAGCAGCAGTTCACGCGGCTGGCGGAAATACAGCGCGGCACAGGTCATGTCGTCCTTGTTGATATGATGAGGCTCCTTGCTGATCGCCTCGGCGACGACATGTTCGGCAACTTCGTAGGACGAAACGTCCGGGCAGTTGTCCAGATAGTCCGTGAGGTATTCGGCCACGCCGCTTTCGCGCCAGCCGAGCGGCAGATTGTCCGAGCCGATGGCGGCCTGCGTAATGCCGTCGGAGAAGAAGACGATGCGGTCCCACATGTCGACCTTGAAATGGTACACCTTCATGCTGCGGTTGTCGTACTTGGAAGGATTCAGTTCCTCGTAGGGCACAGGCAGCACCTTGTCGTTGCGGAGAAGCACGAATGCCGGGTTGCCCATCTCGATGATGCGGACAGTGCCGTCCGGCCAGGCATTCAGGATGGTGAAGGTGGCGTAGCTGATCTTGCGGACCTGGCAGATCGGCAGGGCGTCCATCATGATCTCGGCTGCGTGCAGGATGCCGCGGGGCCCCGTGAGTTCGTTGGAGAACTTCAGCGCCATGGTCGCGGTCATGGATGCCAGAATATTGGCCTTCACGCCGCTGCCGAGCCCGTCGGACAACACGGCCACCACGCGCGAATCCTCCATGTTCTTGATGAACTTGAAGGCGTCGCCGCAGATATCCTCGCCGTGCTTGCGGCACTGGCTGAATCCGAGGTCTACGAAAAAGGGGTCGGCCATGGTTACGTCACCTTGCGATCATTTGTATTTCTTCTGGAAATCGTCGTCCTGCGCCGGAGTATCCGCGTAGTTTTCCGCGATGGACCGCAGCAGGATCTCCGTATCGGCCATGTGTTCGCCGAGCTTGCAGGCGATGTCCTGCACCGTGGCCAGGTTCTTGCGGATGACCTCGCGCGCCTGGGCGGCGATCTCCTCGCGGCGGAACTCCGAACGCGTCACATCGAACATCATCGCGCCGACGACCTGCCCCGGGTCGATGTTGAAAATATGCAGGCTCAGGAGGCGTCCGTTCACGTGCATGGTGTCTCGGGACAGCTCCTCCTTCGTGGTCAGGACCTCGCGGAAAAGGTCGGTGAAACCGATGAACGTGTCAAGGGCCGCCCCGGCCATGCCGGGCAGTACGCTCCAGACGTCCAGCGCGGATTCGCCGCAGAGTTCGGCGAACCTGTGGTTGGATTCGATGAGGGTCAGGTTCTGGTCCACGATCACGACCGCCGCGGGGATGCACCGCAGGATGGCGTTCGACTTCTTCTGCGCCAGCTTTCTCATATAGGAAACGCACATGTTCGGCTCGGCCTTGCCGGCAATCAGCGCCTTAGCGAAGTTCGTGCAGGAATTGTATCCGCAGCCGCCACAGTTCAGTTCGTCTTCCTTGTTCTTCTTGCCCACGCGGAGCAGCGCCTGGCGGATCTCGTGCAGGGAAACATCTTTCTGCGGCGCAGGCGCCTTCTCGTAATCCAGCTCGAGCGAAACGCCGGGTTCGCGATCTTCCACCGTCTCCGGCACGTCCGCCATCCGCAGGATGCGGAGGCGTTCCATGAGGCCCGGAGCGCCGTGTTCGGTGCCGGGACCGTGGACGCAGCCGCCCGGACAGGCGAGCGTCTCCAGGAAGACCGGTTCGCGGACATCGCGCGGATGAAGCCCCTCAAGCGTGAGGCGGAGGCTGTCGAGTCCGGTCACAGCCACATATTTCACATGGCCGCAGCCCGGATGCAGTTTGATCGTGTCGTTCATGCCGCCTTCGATCGGGTACAGCGTGCCTTCGCGGGCGGCCTGCGGCACGAAGACGTCCGCATCGGTCGTCTCCACTCGCCACGGGTCGATCTGCATGCTCTTGAACCACTGGCGCAGACGCGAGAAAAGCATGGCGAGGGAGATCAGGTCGCCGTGCCGGTCGGATTCGTTCTTCTTCGCAATGCACGGGCCGATGAACACCACTTTGGCGTTTTCGCCGAACGCTTTCTTTAGAATCTTCGCGTGCGTGAGCGCGGGCGAAAGCACCTTCGTGATGCACGGGGCGAAATCGGGCATATATTTGCAGATGAAATCGTCGACCACCGGGCACGCGGACGAGATCTTCAGTCCGCTCTTAAAATCTTTCAGTTCGAGCGAGAGCGCGTCCGAAACGGCCTGTGCGCCGACCGCGGTCTCGCCGACGCCCGCGAATCCGAGCTTTTTCAGCGCGGCGATCATGTTCTTCGCCGGAAGCCCCTTGAACTCGCTCACCCACGAAGGCGCCAGGGACACATAGACTGGGTCCGGGCCGAGAATGAGCTGACGGGCACGCGTCATGTCGTCGCGAATCTTCTTCGCGTGAACGGGGCAGACCTCGACACAGCCGCCGCATGCGATGCAGAGTTCGGGCATGACCGAAGCGTGACCTTCTTCCACCTTAATCGCTTTCACGGGGCAGCGGCGGACGCATTTGAAGCAGTCCTGGCACTCGGCATCCGCGGTAAAAACAGGATATCCCTGGTTCATGGCTCAGTCCTCGTTTGTGGCAGGTATGGTCATTTCGCGAGAAACTCGCGGTTCAGGATGTCGATCAGCGCTTCCCGGCTCACATGGCTGTAAGTCGTATCGTCGATGATGAGGTTCGGGCCCTCGGAGCAGATGCCAGCGCAGCACCGCCCGGAAAGCAGCACGTCAGCCTGCAGGTTGTTCGACTTCAGGAAATCCTCGATCACGCGCAGGTTTTCCTCGTTTCCGCGGGCAAAGCAGCTGCTTCCCATACAAATGACGATCTTGCGTTTCATGAAAACGGCTCCAATTATGCAGTGGTATAAGTGTGGACAGGTCTTGAAACGTCTCGAAAAAGGCGCGCCGGAAACAATGGCGCATCCTGTTCGATATTTTTTTATCGAATATATAATTTACCTCTTTTTTCGGATTTTTCAAATCACTTTTCGCAAAAACCCTTAAAAAACTAACGATTTCTTCCGCCGCCGCGGCACCCCGCGTTCAATCTCTTTCACGAACCGAAATGATAAGCCATTTTCCCCCTGTCGTCAGCCCCGGAAAACAGCCCCGGAAAAGGAAAGGACGGACGTCTCAGGACAGGAAGGGCAAGTCTGGCTGGTCCTGGTTTTTGGACTGGGCGGACGCGTTTTTACTGCGGGACGGCGTGGGCGGTTCCAGGTGAACCACCACGTCGGCGATGTTCAAATCGGAGTCCACGAGCAGGTCGCGGACTTTGTGGGAAAGGTCGTGCCCCTCGCGGACCGTCATGTCGGGATCGACGATAATGTGGATGTCCGCCCAGATCGCGCTTCCGGCGTTGCGGGTGCGGAGCGCATGGGCGCCGATGACGCCCGGCAGCGAGGCGGCCAAACGGTAGATCTTCGCCTGGTCCTCCTTCGAAACGCCCGCCTCGGAAAGCTCCAGCAGGGTGGGCTGGATGATCTTCCATGCGGCGTGAAGGATGAAAAACGAGACGACGATGGCGCCGACGGGATCGACGAAATGCAGTTTCGGGAAGAAGTACGCAAGGGCAATGGCCAGCGCAGCCGGGATGGAGCTGATGGCGTCGCTGCGGTGGTGCCACGCGTTTGCCTCCATCGCGATCGAATGCACGGCGCGCGCTTTCGCCCGGGTCCAGCGGAAGACCCATTCCTTCGAGACGATGGAAAACATGGCGATCAGGAAGGCGAATCCGGCCGGGCCGTGCTCCGAGCCTTTGCGGAGCGTGCCGACGGCGTCCCAAGCCAGCCCGAAAGCCACGACCGCGAGCGCGATGCCGATGAACGCCGACACGAGCGTCTCAATACGGCCGTGTCCGTACGGATGCGAACGGTCCGGCGGCGCGGACCAGTACTTCACGCCGAAGATCACGGCAAGGTCGGTCGCGAGGTCGGAGAGACTGTGCACCGCATCGGCGAGCAAGGCCTGGCTGTAGAAGAACAGGCCGCCGGCCGCCTTCGCGAAGACCAAAACGATGTTCAAAACCATTCCGACGACCGTGACGAACTGCACGGTGCGGATCGTTTTCAGATTGTCTTTCATATGTGATGTGCGAGGGAAAAACGGATTGAAGCGGAATCGGATATTACGGAGCGGAACGGCGCGTCACTTGCGTATTATTATGCGATTTGCCTCCCCGGCTTCGGGCAGAACAGCATAACTGCTGTGAGCTCAAATTCAAGGAGGCCGCAAAACGATATAAAACAATACTATAACGCAAAAAAGGGAAAAAGCAAGACTGGACGAAAAAAAATGCTTTTTTCCTTTCTATAGGCTTGTATTCCTGCTTTTTTGTTGTAAGTTATGCTTAGAGATACAAAAATGCGGTATTGCCGCACCTCTGCAATTCATTTCTTCATCAGAACCAAAGAGGAAACAATCATGACAGTCCGTCCATCCATCATGTCACAAACGATCTGGAACGTGTTTTCCGGCCTGCATGCTACCGTTTTGAGCCTTATCTTTCTGTTCCTGATGTGCATTGCCGCCGCCACTCCGGCATCCGCGCAGTCATTCACCCCGGACAAAAAGGATTTCACGATCCTGATGATCTTCTCCGAGCAGACGCCCTGCGAAATCAGGACGGAGCTTTCCGGGGCGTTTTTCGAAGCGCTGGCTGCCCGAAGCATCATGTTCGAAAGCGAGCTGATCGAACTGGATTCTCTTCATGACCAGAACCAGACCAGCTGGGACGAGAAACTGAGCGTGAAAAAAGAGGCCATCGCGGCCGGGAAGTACGAACTGATCATCGCGTTCGGCGAGCCAGCCTATTTCACGTTGAAAAACATCATGTCGGTCGTCCCCGAAAACACGTCCGTCATCCTTTCCAATATGAAGGCGCTTCCCGACGGCTGGCGCGACGAGCATCCGAACACGACCGCCGTAGTCAGGAAGATGGACCCACGCCCGAACATCCAGTTCGGTCTTGAACTGTATCCGGAACGCAAGCACGTGATCCTGCTGGTCTCAAGATACGCGTGGACCGACCGTCAGGACCTCACGCTCAGAAACGAATTCGCTGGGAAATGCGACTTCAGCACGATCTACATCAACGGCGACTCCGTGACGGAACGCAACGCCGCGTTCGACAAGATCGCCTCGGCACCGAAGGATTCCTTCATCGTGACCTGCGACTGGGACATCTACCTGCCGAGCATCGGCAGCCGTTCGACCATGTGGTACCAGTTCATGCAGGTGCGCGACGACCTCCCGATCCTGGGCCGCCGCCCCGTTCTGCTGGACTACTCGGTTGGCGGCTACATGTCGCCGCTGAAGGACGTCGGCGAGGCCACGGCCACGTTCGTCGAGTACATTTCCAACGGACTCTGGAACGCATCCAAGCTCAACCCGCTCACCATCCCCGAGACCTGCACCATCAACTACAAGAGGATCTTCACGTGGGAACACAACGAACAGGCGATCCCGGAGAACGCCACATGGGTCAACATGCCGCAGAAGTGGGCGCAGCAGCACCAGGAGCTCCTCACAGTCATTGCGATCCTCTTCACCGTCCTCTGCGCGTTTGTCCTCGGCGGGCTCATCTACTTCCTCAAGTACCGCAAGGTCACGAACCGCTTCCTCTCGATTCACGGACACATGCCGCTCCTCGTCGCAGTCTACTCCACCTCCGGCGAAGTCCTTTATTCGCACGTGCCGTTCAACGACCCGGACGCCTCGCAGAACCTGGACGACCTCCGCGTTTCCCTCACCAATGCCATCCGCGTGGAAATGGCGGAAACGGCGATCTCCGGCAAGACCATGACGATCAACCGCAAGCACGGGGAAAAGAACTACACCGTGACTCTGACCAAGCTCAACAAGAAGATATTCAACCATGAAGCCGTGCTGGTCGTGGCGCAGGACACCACGGAAATGGCCGAACTCCGCGAGAAGGCGTACAACCTCGCCACCAGGCTCCAGCTCACACTCCGCGCCATCGGCGACGGCGTCATCGTCACCGACCGCCTCGGCTTCATCACCATGGTCAACCATTCCGCCGAAAAAATGACAGGATACACGCAGGCCGAGTCCGAAGGAAAGACCATCGAAGAGATCTTCAGCCTCTCCACGCCCGACGGTTCCGCCACGCTCGCCTCGCCCATTGAAACGGCCATCCGCGAAAACCGCGTCGTGACCAACAGCGACCATCTTCTCATCGTTTCCAAGGACGGGGTCAAACGCCGCATCTCGACCTCCACCTCGCCAATCCGCGGCACAAAGAACGCCCTTATCGGTGCCATCATCGTCTTCCGCGACGTCACGGAAGAATACGAAGCACGCGAGGAACTCAACCGGAAGACCCATGCGCTCCAGACCGCGACCGCACTCGCGAACCTCGGCTATTTTTACTACACACCGGACACGGACGCCTTCGAATCGCCCTCGCCCGCCGATGCCGTCTGGCCCTTTGAAAACGGCAAACCGGTCCATCCCGAGGAATGGATCTTCAAGGAAGACCTGCCGGGCTACCTCGCGCAGAGACGGTCGCTCTACCACGGCAAATCCGACAATCTCGAATATACCTTCCGAAGCGACTTCTTCGGGGATCGCCGTCATTTCCGCATCACCGCAGTCAAGGACAAATCCGCGCGCAGAAAACATGAGCGTTACTTCTTCATGCTCCAGGACATCACGAAGGTGCGCGACCTGGAGACCCAGGCGGCAAACGCCACGATCCTCCTCAGGAAGCTCTTCGACCTCCTGCCCAGCACAGCCACGGTCCGCGACTACAGTCAAGGCGGAACGCTGATCATGGCGAACCAGAAGTATTGCTACCAGATGAACATCTCCGAGGAAAAAGCTCTCGGTACGACCTACGACGAACTCTTCAATCCCGAAACCGCAAAGCATTTCAAGGAGATGGACGAAGAGGCGCTCCGGCACGAGGGGGAGATCACCACGCATGTGATCAAAGCTCCGGGCCACAACGGCGAAGTCATGGTCCAGATTTCCCATGTGGCATTCACGTCCGCCGACGGCAAAACGCTTGTCTTCGGCAGCGGGACCGACGTCACGGAGCTGAACAATGCCATCAAGACCGCGGAATCCGCAGCCCGCGCCAAGAGCCTCTTCCTCGCGACCATGAGCCACGAGATCCGCACACCGCTCAACGCCATTCTCGGGTTCAGCCAGCTCCTCCAGGACGACACGCTGCCGCGCAATGAGGTCAGCGAATATCTCCGCAGCATCCACTACGCGGGAAACGCCCTGCTCTCGCTCATCAACGACATTCTCGACCTCTCAAAGCTCGACGCCGATCAGATGATCATCCAGCCGGAGCCCACAAATCTCCGCGAACTCCTGTTCGAACTCGAAGCAGTCTTCACGGCAAAGGCAAAAACGCAGGGGATCGAACTGAACACGTCCATCCCGGAAGATCTCCCCATCCTCAACATCGACGAACGCCGGCTCCGCCAGGTCCTCCTCAACATCATCGGAAACGCCGTCAAGTTCACGAAGCAGGGCTCCGTCTCCGTTTCGCTCGCATTCTTCAAGCTCAACAACAAGCGTGCCGCCCTCACCATCCGCATCGCGGACACGGGCTGCGGCATCTCGAAGGAATCCCTCTCGAAGATATTCGAGCCGTTCGTGCAGGACAAGTCCTCCTACCGCGGCATCCGTACGGAAAACGGCACCGGACTCGGGCTCTCCATCGCGAAGCGCCTCATCGACTGCATGAAGGGGTCCCTCACCGTCGAAAGCACCGTCGGCAAGGGCAGCGTCTTCACCATCCTGCTCCCCGATCTTGAGATCTGCGACGAAGCCGAGATCAAGAGCGAGACCCAGGCGGTCGAGGGCAAGCTGGACCTCACGAAGAAGATCCTCGTCGTCGACGACGTGCCGCTGAACGTGAAGGTCCTTTGCGCCATGCTCCGCAAGATGGGGTTCGATCCGCTCTCCGCGTCCTCCGGCGCAAAGGCGCTCGAGCTCCTGAAGACGACGAAACCCGACATCGCGCTGCTCGACCTCTGGATGCCCGAAATGAACGGAATGGAACTCGCAACAGCCATCCGTGCAAACCCGGACATGGCTGGCATAAAGATCTTCGCCGTCACCGCAGACACGGAAAACACTTCGAACTTCAACATGGATATGTTCGATGCTGTCGTCATGAAACCTGTCACCCAGGAGTCCATCATGAAAGTCCTCGTCTGATGCTCAGCGTCAAGCTCCGGCAGGCGTTTTCGATTTGACATTCTTGATTTTTGTGGTATAGTATGCTGACTGAAAACCAACCCCCTAACAGAAAGGAGTGATTTATGAAATACCTATTCGCCCTTTGCTGCTTCCTGTCCACCGTCTTCCTCTTTCCCGGTGTCTTCGCCGGGGAATGGTACACTGATTTTGAAAAGGCGAAAGCCGAATCGCTCAATGCCAGGCGCCCGATCTATATCCTTTTCACTAACTCGGATGCCGCCGCCTGTCTCGGTTTTGAGCGTGCAATCTTCAGCCAGAAAAAATTTCAGGACTACGCTGACAAGAATCTTGTACTCATGAAGGCCGATTTCCCGAAGGCCATCCACCGTCAGCCCAAGGGAATCGCTGCACAGAACCAGAAGCTCAAAATCACCTACGGAGTCACATCGTTCCCCACAGCTTTCCTGTTGTACCCGGACGGACGTGTTTATATTGACTTTGTTGAGGCCGACGGAAGCGTGGAAAAACATCGCAGGAAACTCCATGAGATCATGGATTTCGAAGCGCCGAAACGCTATACGGATTATCTCGACGGCTTCGTGAAGGAATATGTCGCGCCGACTCCGGTCGTCAAACCCAAGAAAGCGGACCCGAAACCTGCCGACAAGAAACAGGGGGACAAGAAACCTGCCGACAAGAAACAGGGTGACAAGAAACCCGCAAAGAATACCGAAGAAAAGCCGAAGGAAACCGAAGAACAAACCGTCGTCATCGAAAAAAGCGGTACGCCCCTTATCCCGCTGGATCCCAAAGGCGATCTCCAGGACTGGCTGAACTCGAGCTCCACGGAAGCCACCGAGGCAAAGACGGACGAATCCAAGCAGGAAGCGAAGCCTGCCGAGGAAACGAAAGAAGATGTGAAAGAAGAGGCTAAGCCTGCCGAGGAAACGAAAGAAGATGTGAAAGAAGAGGCTAAGCCTGCCGAGGAAACGAAAGAAGATGTGAAAGAAGAGGCTAAGCCTGCCGAGAAAACGAAAGAAGATGTGAAAGAAGAAACAAAAGAGGATGCCAAAGAAGCCGAGGCGGAACAGACCCCAGCTCCGGCAGCGGACTGAGCAGCCTCATCGTTCAAGCCATCGCAATCCCGTACCCTCCGCGGCACGGGATTTTTTTCGCCCGCATTCCTGCGTCCGTGTTACCCCCCCTCGCCTCCGCATAAAGGAAATCTCCGGATCCGCCGCGGCAAATCCGGAGATTCTCTTATTAAAACGATCTGCGGATGCGGGACTTACGCCAGCGGGACCAGCTCCACGAAGAAGACGTCGTTCTGCTTCATGTCGAGACCGAGCTGGAACTCCTCGCCCTTCATGATGGAGACCTGCGCTTTGTACATCGGGCGGAGCTGGGAAACACGCGTCAGGCGTGCGATCTCCTCGCGGCTGATGTCCGTCTTCGCGCCGTCCTCCTCCAGCCAGGCGGAGTACGCGTCACCGGCCTGGTAGCCGATGCGGGTCACGCGAAGGTCATATTCTCCGGGCTTGAGTCCGGTGATGGTAAAGAGGGCATGCCCCTTGTCCTTCGCGGGGTGCGGATCGAAGAAGGTATCCTGATTGCTGACCTTTCCGCCCTGCGTCGGATGGGAAAGGTCCCAGAAGAGCGCCTGCACGCCGCCTTTTCCATCCTTGCAGACGTAGGACGACGCGTCGCTGGAGACGAGTTCCGTCGGTCCAAGCGCCGCCAGGCACTGATATGCGCGGTAAGCGGGCTTGGGAATGCTCTGGAACGTCAGGAGGCCGAATCCGCCGTGGAACGGACGCGGCGCGGGACCGCATTCTTCGAAGATATCGGTGAATGTCCACAGGCTCATGCACGCCATCTTTTCCGTATTGCGGAGCTGTTCCAGGATGAACGGCGCGGCGAAATAGGAATCGTGCACGGGGTCGACCGGGGACGGTGACGCGTGCCATTCGGTAATGTAGACGGGGACGTCGCAGCGGAGTTTTTTGCGGATGTCTTCCAGCTTGTTGTTGAAACAGTCGGCCACATGACGGAGATTCTTCATGAGGTAGATGTAGTTGCCGCCGAAACGGTCGATTTTCGGCAGGGCCGGATTCTCGGGGTCGAATCCGTACTGGTGGAACGAGATGAAGTCCAGCGGCAGGTGGTTCTTGCGGCAGTAGTGCACGAGCGGAGCGATGAAGTCGAGTCCGGCGCCGGACGGACCACCGACCGGATACGCCTTGTTCACGGACTTGACGGCGCGGGCGGTGTGCTTGTAAAGCTCGAGGTAGGCATCAAGCATGGTCGTCTTTTTGCCGGGATCCCAGAAGACATCCAGATCGGGCTCGTTCCAGACCTCGAAGCGCCACGTTTTCACCTCGTCTTCGCCGTAACGTTCGGTCCAGTGCCGCACGGTCGCGCGGACGAGGTCGGCCCAGCGTTCGTGTTTTTTCGGCGGAGTCACGTTGGCCTTCCACCAGAAGATCGTGGTCTTGCCGGACGCGAGCTTTTCCGGCATGAAGCTGAGCTCGACAAACGGCTTGACGCCAATGGAGAGCAGGAAATCGAAAACATCGTCGATGTACATGAAATTATACACGGGGTTGCCCGCTTTGTCCTCGTTGTACACGCGCATTTCGTCATGGAAAAGGCCGTGGGCGCGAAGATAGCGGAATCCGAGTTCCTTTTTGCATTTTGCAAGCTGTTTGCGCCACGTTTCGCGCAGTCCTTCCCCGATGCGCCCTGCCCCGACGCAGTCGCGCCACACGTCGGAACGTTCACCCTTTACGACATTGAAATCGGCCTCGATGATGCGTTCCGGTGAGGTCTCGCCCGGAAAGGTCTCGGGAACCGATACGACTTTTTTCGCCGCTTTTTTCGCAGCAGGGGCCGCCTTTTTCGCGGCAGAGGCGGAGGACTTTTTGTTCGAGCTCATAAGGGGTATTTCTCCTGTTGGTTCTCTCCGGGAACGGGGGCACCGACCGGAGCAGTATTTGGGGATGCCGGCTTTTCTGCATTAGATAAAATAGCACGTTCCGCTTGTTTTCCCATATACTTTTTGCAAGAATTCATGTTTTCTTTGAACAAAATCCCTGCAAGGGCGGGAATCCGGCATGCGCAGATGATAAAAAAGCGGCGCGGATCACCGGGACCTGCGCCGCTGAAAGAACTGAATGGGCGGGACTAAAAGGGATCAGAACCCTTCGAGCAGGGATTTGCCCTTTTCGGCACGATCGGAATCCTCGCCGTCCTCGTTGTTTCTGATGGATTCGGGTCCGAGGATCTCGTCGTCAAGCGGTTCGTCAAGCAGGGAACCGGACGGATCGCGCATATTCTCCAGGAACTGAATGTCGCGGATCTCCTCGTAGTCGACATCCTTGCGCGCCTCGCGTCCGCCGACGACCTTGACGATGCCTGTATCGGGGTCGAGCACAAGGCGCGGCGGCCTGTCGGTTTTCAACAGGATCTGCCGGTTTTCGAGATTGCCGTCCGTATTGTACTGGTAATAGGCATAGACCTTGGTACTGGCGGGAAGCAGCACATTGAGGCGGGAGAGGAAGTCGATTTCGCATTTCGGGCGAAGATCGGGCCCGAGGTCGTAGCCGATGTGGCGCAGCATGTACACGTTGTCCTTGTCCTCAAGCGTAAGGCAATAGATGTTGGATTTGCCCGTGAAATAGGTCAGGATGCGGTATTCGCGCGTTTTGATCTTCCTGTGCGGCTCCTCCTTCGTGCCGTCCTTGTCGTCGGCAGAGGCATCCTTTTCATCGATCGAGTCGTCAAGAAGCGGCAGGCCGACGGTACGCGACCAGATCAGGTTTCCTCTCACGATGGTGAAATGCGCCTCCTTGGACTGGTACGCGCTGGGCATCTGCGGGTGACGGAGCACGGCCTTCACCGTATAGCGTCCGGTCGAACGCAGATCATAGTGCTTGCTGAGGTTGAACATGTAGGTCTTTTCGCCGCCGGGGGGAAGGATCACACCGGTCATATCGGGAAGCGTCGCATCCTTCGGGGTACGCACGAAACTCGGATCGCTGCGGTCGGAACGGCGGATCTCGAACTGGAGCGATCCCTTGAGACCGAGGCTTTCGCCGAACGCGAGCGGATGGGCGGAAAGATTGCGCATGGCCACGCGCACGAACACGGATTCGTATTGAATATAATTGACCTGAACAGGCTTGACGACGATCGCCACCTGGGCCCGGACGCACACCGGAGCCAGGAACAATACGGCCAGGACCAGAACAGCTGCGGCATGGCGAGGTTTGAAAATCATGGTTCAGCTCCTTTTCATAAGCAGAAGTTTACAGGACGATTCGGCGACCAGCTCGGGATCGACAGAAAAGTGACAGCGTGAGTTTTTACAGTAGCGCAAAAAACAGCGAATGCAAGCGATTTCGGGAACAAACACGCATTTTTTTTCGCAGTAAGGGCCTGTCAGGACGGGATCCGTCGGCCCGAACATGGCGACGACGGGCACACCGAGCGCCGCCGCGATGTGCATCGGCCCGCTGTCGTTGCAGACCACCAGGGAGGATATGCGGATGACTTCCAGAAGTTCGCCGACGCTCGTTTCCCCGCAGATGGAAGCGACGGGCATGCCCTCGCTCTTCGCCAGGATGGCTTCGGCGTCGGCGGCCTCGTCCTTCGTACCCGCCAGCAGGAACACAAGTCCCGGGTCGCGCCGGAAGAGCGAGGAGATCACAGCGGAGAAGAAATCCGCGGGCCATTTTTTCGTATCCCAGCGTGCACCGGGCGCAACGACCACGAACCGTTCCGGCACGGCGCCGCCGAAAGCAGCCGCCACGATCTCGCGGGCGCGGGCGGCACGCGGTGCGTTCACGGGCAGGTCAAGACTGAAATCCAGGCCGTCCCGTCCGAGGAAATCCGAGATCAGGGCATTGTTGACTTCAACGGCATGACAGGGCTGCGCGGGCCCTTTCAGATGACACGTGTAGAATCTGGCGGCCGGCAATTCCCGCGGAGTCGCGGACCCGGCACGCTCGGGGCATCCGGTAAGGCGGCCGATGATGGCGCTTCTCAGCAGGCCCTGCAGGTCGATCACGGCATCGTAAGGTTCCCGCCGGAGATCCGCCCGCAGGTGCCGGAAAGCGGAAAAGAATTCAAACGGCCTGCGGAGCTTGCGATCATGGAACGGGATCACTCTGCGGACGCAGGGAAGATAGGCGGGCAGTTCGGCGAAAGCGGGCTTCACGATCCAATCGACGACGGCGTCCGGCTCCGCCTTGGACAGTGCGGAGACAGCCGGCATCGCGTGCAGGATGTCGCCAAGGCTGCTCGGTTTTACGATGAGATAACGCATGACCACGCCTCTCCCGCGGAACGCGGAAGGCTTCCTCCAGTTCGATTACAGACCGTGCTCAAGCCTCGTGGCCAGGCATTCCGGCAGGCCGGCGGCCCGGATCTTCTCCTGCGTTCCGGCGATGTCGTAGGGCAGACGGTACCGCGTGATGGTGCGCTGTTCGTCGTCGTAAACGGCGAACGAGGCTCTCGGGTCGCGGTTGCGGGGCTGCCCCACGCTGCCGACGTTGATCAGGTATTTGCATCCGGGCTGGACGGGCAGCACGATCTCGTCCGCTTCATCGGAATGGAACATCATGCCTTCCTCGTCGGGTTTGGAAGCCCAGAGCTTGAGTTCGTCGACGGGCAGTTCCCCGGGACGGGCGAGCATTTTCTTGCAATACGCGATCGGCACATGGGAATGCCCGCAGAAGCAGATCTGCGTGTACTGGTAGGAGAAATTGTCCATCGCCTGATGGACGTCGAAGATATAGCCCCAGTCCGCCGGACTGTCCAGCGACGCGTGCACCGCCGTGAAGGGCGTCCCGCGCACCTGCATCTTATACGGAAGGGAAGCAAGGAAAACATGTTCCTCGTCGGACAGCGTCTCCTGCGTCCAGAGGACCGCGCTTTTCGCATGGGGATTGAATCCGGCCATGACGGTGTCGCCGTTGGACGCATATTCATCGTGGTTGCCCTTGACGAATGCGGCCACGGGAAGGGATCGCATGATCTCCAGGCATTCGTGCGGATTGGCATTGTAGCCGACGATGTCGCCAAGGGAGAGGTAGGAGTCCACCCCAAGCTCATGGCAGCGGGCGAGCACGGTCTCCAGCGCTTCGAGATTGGCGTGTATGTCGCTCAGGATCGCATATTTCATCGCATGTCTGTTTTTCGGAAAGGTTCGTGAATCGGGAGAAATCGTTTTCATGAATATACTACACTCCGGGCGGATTTTAAAGGGCAAAAGGAAGAAAAAACCGTTTTTTTCTTTAATTATGCCATCTTCCTGCACTTTTCGACTTGAAAAATCGGCAATCATGCCTTATTTTTAGCTGTATTCATTTTTCTCCCCACCAAAAGAGGTCCTTAACGTGCTTGACAGTGATTATGTATTGGAACTGCTTCAGGAGAACGGTTTCGTCTCCCAGGAACAGATCGATGAAGGATGGAAGAAGGTCGCCGCATCCGACGGCGAACTGGACATTCTCGACGCCCTGAAGTCCCTTCGTTATGTCGATGAACAGGAAATCACCAATATGCTCGCCCAGCAATACGGGCTGGAAACCATCGACCTTTCGGCATTCGTCATCCCCGACGAGGTCATCCAGGAGCTCCCCGCGGAAACGGCCAGACAGTACCAGGTCGTCCCCGTCATGCTTCACGACGATATCCTGACTGTCGCCATGTCCGATCCGACCGACATGGAGACCATCGACTCCCTGCGCTATCTGCTGAAACGCGACGTGGAGGCGGTCATCGCCCCGGCCAAGCAGATCCAGAAGATCCTGGAGGCCAGCTACGGCGGACTCGAGGGCACCGTGGACTCCTACGTCGGCAGCGTCGACACGTCCAAACTCGAAGTCGTGCAGACGGACGAGGACGAAAATGCCAAGGAGGCGGCGAAGGCCGCGAACACCGAAGACGACGCCCCGATCATCAAGCTCGTTTCTCTCCTCATCTACAACGCGTTCAAGCTCCGCGCATCCGATATTCACCTGGAGCCCATGGAAAAGAAATTCCGCATCCGGTACCGCATCGACGGCGCCCTCCGCGAAATGGAAAGTCCGCCGAAATACCTCCAGACGAACATCATCAGCCGTATCAAGATCATGTCCAAGATGGACATTTCGGAAAAGCGCGTGCCTCAGGACGGACGCATCCAGATCCAGGTCTCCGGCGTAAACCTCGACCTCCGTGTTTCCACCATCCCCACCACGCACGGCGAATCCATCGTCATGCGTATCCTCGACAAATCCAGCATCCAGCTCGACATCCCGAAACTCGGCTTCTACACCGACGATCAGGAGAAGATCGACCGCATCATCTCCATGCCTGACGGCATCTTCCTGGTCACGGGCCCGACCGGTTCCGGCAAGACCACCAGCCTCTATGCGTTCCTGAACACCATCAACAAGCCGAACCGCAAGATCATCACTGTGGAGGACCCTGTCGAATACCAGCTCAGCGGCATCAACCAGGTACAGGTGAACCCGATCGTCCAGATGACCTTCTCCAACGCGCTCCGCGCCATGCTCCGTCAGGCGCCGAACATCATCATGGTCGGTGAAATCCGCGACTTGGAAACCGCCGATATCGCCATCAACGCCTCCCTCACCGGTCACTTGGTCTTCAGCACGCTCCACACCAACGACGCCCCCAGCTCCGTGACCCGTCTGATCGATATGGGCGTGAAACCATTCCTCGTGGCTTCGTCCGTCCGCGCCATCATGGCCCAGCGTCTCGTCCGTCGCGTTTGCAAGAACTGCATGGAGCCGTACAAACCCTCCCCCGACGAAATCAGGCTTCTTCACCTCGACAAGGATTATCTGGATTCCGCAAACCTCGTCCACGGGCGCGGATGCCCCGCGTGCGGCGGCACCGGGTACAAGGGACGTATGGGAATCTACGAAATCTTCCTCATCACCGAGGATATGCAGTACCTTATCTACAACAAGGAAAGCTCCGACAAGCTCCGCGCAGCCGCCCGCCAGAGCGGCATGAGAACCCTGCGCGAAGACGGTCTCCGCAAGGCCGCCGCCGGCACCACCACGGTCTCGGAAGTCCTCGCCGTCACCGTCGGCGACGAAGAATAACGCAATCAACCACACGGATTCCATATCATGCTTGACTCTGAAAACCAAACGCTGAAAGACATCCTCCTGAACGCGAACGCATGTTCCGAGCAGAACATGAAGGAAGCGGAAGAGGAATTCGAACGCACGGGAAAACCGCTCCAGCAGATCCTGATCGACTTCCAGATCCTGTCCGAGAACGAGATCCTCAACTACATCGCGGAGAGCCTCGGCACCACTGTTGTCGACCTCACCATGATCGAAGTCCCGAAGGAAGTCATCGACCTCATCGACGCAGACAACGTCCGCATGCTCGGCGTAGTCCCGATCGAAGCGGACGAGACCACCGTAACGCTCGCCGTCCGCAATCCCCTGAACTACCAGATCGCTGACGAAATGCGTTTCATCCTGGGCAAGGACGTAATGATCGTCCTGGCCGAGGAAAAGCAGATCGACAAGTTCATCGACAAATACTACCCCGTCGACATCAACAGCGTAAACGACCTCCTTTCCGAAATGGACGCCACGGAAGGCTCCGACTACGCTTACGCGAACGCCGAAGAAGACGCGAATAAGGCCCCGATCATCAAATTCGTGGACGCCGTCCTCTACCAGGCCATCCGCGACAAGGCATCGGACATTCATTTCGAGCCGTTCGAGCATGAATTCAAGATCAGGTACCGCATCGACGGTGCTCTGTACGAGATGTCCCCGCCGCCCCGCAGCCTCGCCATCCCCGTCATCAGCCGCGTGAAGATCCTCTCCGGCCTGAACATCTCCGAACGTCGCAAGCCCCAGGACGGCCGTATCCAGCTCAAGATCGCCGGACGCCCCATCGACCTGCGTGTATCCACGCTCCCGACCTCCTACGGCGAATCCGTGGTGCTCCGTGTGCTCGACCGCTCCGTCGTCAACCTCGACCTCGACGTGCTCGGCATCAACGAAGACACGCTCAAGAAGATCCGCGAGATCATCGCCATGCCGAACGGAATCTTCATCATCACCGGCCCGACCGGCTCCGGCAAGACCACCACGCTTTATTCCGCTCTGAAGGAGATCAACAAAGTCGAAGACAAGATCCTCACCGCGGAAGACCCTGTGGAATACGACCTGGAAGGCATCGTCCAGCTTCCCATCAACGATGCGATCGGCATGACATTCGGACGAGCGCTCCGTGCCTTCCTTCGTCAGGACCCCGACATCATCATGCTCGGTGAAACACGCGATATCGAAACCGCGGAAATGGCCGTTCAGGCATCCCTCACGGGACACCTGGTCTTCACCACACTCCACACCAACGACGCCGCCGGTGCCGTGACACGTCTGATCGATATGGGCGTCCAGCCCTTCCTTATCACCGCCTCGCTGATCGCCATCCTCGGCCAGCGACTTCTCCGCCGTATTTGCCCGCACTGTCGCACGGCGTTCGTCCCCACCGACGACGACCTGAAGCTCCTCGGGCTCCAGCGGAAAGACATCGGCGAAAACAAGTTCTACTACGGAAAAGGTTGCTCCATCTGCAACAACACCGGATACAAGGGGCGCAAAGCCATCACCGAGCTGCTGTGCATGAGCAGCAGGATCTCGTCCCTGATCCTGGACTCCGCTCCCGCCGTCGTCATCCGCGACAAGGCGCGCGAACTCGGCATGACGACCATGCGCGAGGACGGCATCCGCGCCATCCTGAACGGCGAGACCACGATGGAAGAAGTTCTCAAATACACCTAATACAGCATAAAGGGCCCTCAACATGGTTGAAATGGATGAATTACTGGATCTCGTCGTCACAGAAGGATGCAGCGACCTGCACCTCGAAGTCGGCGTCGCACCCGTGATCCGCCTCCACGGTGAAATGACCCAGCTCGACCTCCCGGTGCTCACGCCGGAGGACACGGAAGCACTGGTCAAATCGATCGCCTCCCCGCGCCATCTTCAGCAGCTCGCCGAAGACGGCGGTTCCGACTTCGGTTTCGCGTTCGGCGACCGCGCGCGTTTCCGCGTCAGCGCGTTCAAGCAGAAAGGCTGCGTCGGAGCCGTGCTGCGCCAGATCCCGAACGAAATGATGCCGCTCGACAAGATCGGGCTTCCCCCGAGCATCAAGGACCTGCTCTACCGCCCCCGCGGCATGATCCTCGTGACCGGCCCGACCGGTTCCGGCAAGTCCACCACGCTCGCTTCGATGATCAACGTCATCAACGAGGAGCGCGCCGTGCATATCATCACGGTCGAAGACCCCATCGAATTCTACCACCACCACAAAAAGAGCGTGGTGATCCAGCGTGAAGTCGGCGCGGACGTCCCGAGCTTCTCCGAAGCACTCCGCCGCGCACTCCGCCAGGACCCCGACATCATCCTCGTCGGCGAACTCCGCGACCTGGTCACCATCGAAGCCGCAGTTACCGCGGCCGAAACCGGACACCTGGTCTTCGGCACCCTGCACACCACCGGCGCGGCCCCCACGGTCGACCGTATCGTCGACGCTTTCCCGACCAACCAGCAGCCGCAGATCCGCACCCAGCTCGCCGCCGGTCTCGTCGGCGTCATCTCTCAGGTGCTTCTCCCCCGCATCGACAAGCCCGGACGCGTTGCCGCGTTCGAGATCATGATCACCACCCCGTCCATTCAGGCGCTCATCCGCGACGGCAAGACCTTCCGTATCACGTCGGACATCCAGACCGGCGCCAAGTACGGCATGAACACGCTTGATTCGCACCTCGTGGACCTCTACAAGAAGGGCATGGTCTCCTACGGCGAAGTCATCACGAAGGCCCAGGACCCCGAAGGCATCGTCCAGACGCTCGCAGGCACCTGATGCCGCTCGGGATCAAGTTCACGATTCATCATTCCACATAACAACTTGGAGTTCTCAAAATGCCGATCTTCCAATACACCGCGATGGATGCATCCGGTAAGGAGCAGAAGGGACAGCACGATGCCGCAAGCGAAGAGGCTGTCGCAGCGTTCCTGAAGGAGCAGGGGATGTTCCCCACCTCCATCAAGCCGCTCGCCAAGGTGGCCAAGGCCAAAAAGGAAAAGGCCAAGGGCCCCTCCGCAGCGAAGGGGCTCAGCATCAACCTCGGCCCGGTCGTCATGAAGGGCAAAGACCTCACCGTCTTCACCCGTCAGCTCGCCATCCTGCTCGACGCCGGCCTCCCTCTCATCCGCTCGCTTAAGACCCTCGAAAAACAGGCGAAAAACCCGTCCGTGAAAACGATTCTCGGCAAGGTCGCCTACTCCGTCGAAGGCGGTTCCACCTTCTCCGAAGCGCTCGCGCAGCATCCGAAATCGTTCGACAAACTCTACCTGAACATGATCCGCGCCGGCGAGGCCGCCGGTAAGCTCGAACTGATCCTGACCCGTCTGGCAGGCTTCCGCGAAAAGGCCGCCAAGATCGCCGGCAAGGTGAAGTCCGCCATGGTCTACCCGGCCATCGTGCTCTCCATCGCCATCGGCATCACCATCTTCCTCATGATCTTCATCGTCCCGAAATTCGAGGCCATGTTCACGGAAATGCTCGATGGTGCACAGCTGCCCGCCATCACGCGGTTCGTTATGGGCGTCAGCCGCTGGCTTCAGGACAACATCATCGCCGCAATCGTCATCGTGGTCGTCCTCATTATCGCGATGAAATTCATTCTCAAGACGGAGAAGGGAAGGTTCTACTTCGACAAGGGCATCTACACCGCGCCCATCATCGGCCTGCTCATCTCCCGCAACGCCATCTCCAAGTTCTCCCGTACCCTCGGCACGCTCATGGGCTCCGGCGTCCCCGTCCTGAACGCGCTCCAGATCGTCCGCGACACCGCGGGCAACGAGCTCGTTTCGAAGGCGGTCCAGCAGGTCCACGACGCCGTGAAGGAAGGCGAACCCATGGCTCCGCCGCTCGCCTCCACGAAGATCTTCCCCGACATGGTCATCAGTATGATCGAAGTCGGCGAGGAAACAGGCAAGCTCCCGGACATGCTCGAAAAGATCGCCGACACCTACGACGAGGAAGTCGATAACGCGGTCAGCGCCCTCACATCCATGATCGAACCTCTGATGATCGTCTTCCTGGCTGTCATCGTCGGCGGTATCGTCATCGCTCTGTTCAGCCCGCTGATCACCATCATCCAGACCCTCGGCGGCGGCTGATCCGCCTCATCCAAGGTCCCGCCCCGGTTTCCCCGGACGGGACCTTTTTTCTTTTTCCGGAGACAGCCATGCACTGCTACCTGAACATCGGAAACACGCACACGCAGATCATGACCTGCGACAACGTCCGCTGCACCTGCCGGACGGTCGCGACGGGCGATTTTTCGCCGGAGACGATCCCGGCGCATGCCGAAGTCGCCGCCGCGTGCGTCGTGGAGAGACTGTTTCCGATTCTGGCGGAAGCCGGCGCCCGTCTTGCCACGGCCGAGGCCGCGTCGAGATTTGTGGATTTCTCCGCAGTCGACGCGTCGACGCTCGGACAGGACCGCATCGCGAATGCCGTCTTTCTGGCCGCAAAGGCACCTCTCCCGGCGGTTTCATTGGATTTCGGCACCTGCATTTCAGCGGAAGTCGTCGACGCCCGGAAACGCTTCCTCGGCGGCGTCATCTTCCCCGGACGGACCCTCACCCGAAAAGCCCTGCACACCTACACCTCGAAACTGCCGCTCGTCGAGCTCTCGTCCGACTTGCCCCCCTGCCCCGGCGCGAACACCGCCGACGCCATCCGGGCGGGTACGGACACGGCCGCGGTCGATGCCGTCGCGGGATTCCTCGCCCGTATCGAAAAGATGCTGGGACATCGCCCCACGGTCTACGCATGCGGCGGCGACCGAGCCTTCTTCCTCCGTGCGCCGGAACTCGCCGGCATGAAGGACGGCGGGGACGATTTCACACTTCGCGGAGTCGAACAGCTCTTTATCGGAGAATAGTCCCATGAGGATCAAGATCTGCGGCATCAGGAACGAAAACGATTTGCAGGCTGCGCTGACCGCCTCGCCGGACGCCATCGGCTTCCTGGTCGGGCAGATCCACCCCTCGCCGGATTTCATCCTCGCATGCACGGCGCGGCGTCTCGCCTGTTCCCTGCCGCCGTTCGTCCAGCCCTGGCTGGTCACGCATTATTCCAAGCCGGAAGACGTGCTCGACATCGCGGAAGCGGCGGCGATTGACAACATCCAGCTTCACGGGGAATCCACGCCGGAAGAAGTCTCCGCCATCCGCGACGCCCTGCCTCCGTGCGCAAGACTCATACGGGCAGTCCATCCGGAGCCGCAGGATTCTTTCTTTGAATATGCCGACTACCTCCCGTTCATCGACGCATTCCTGATCGACACGCTCAACCCGAAGACAGGACAGGTCGGGGGAACCGGCCTGGCCGGAAACTGGACGCGCGCCGCACGGTTCGTGCAGGAATCCCCGATCCCGGTCATCCTCGCAGGCGGTCTCACCCCCGCAAACGTCGCCCGCGCCATCGAACGCGTCCATCCCTACGCCGTGGATGTCAACACGGGCGTGAAGGACCCCGCGGACCGTTCGGAGAACCCCCTCCTCTGCCGCGCATTCGCCGATGCCGCCCGCCGGGCGGACACCTGAGCAAAAACGCTCCTCGGATCACAGGATTTTCTGGTAATAGACGACATCGAGCCAGCGACCGAATTTCCAGCCCGCTTCGCGGAGCGTACCGGCATGGACATAGCCGGATTTCCGGTGCAGCTCCATGCTCGGCAGATTCTCCGAATCGATCACGCCGACGAGCGTGTGGATGCCCCGGGCACGGCACTCCTCCTCCAGACGCGCCAGAAGCGCACTGCCGACGCCGTTGCGCCGCGCGGACGGCACGACATAGACGGAATGTTCCGCAGTGTGTAAATACCCCTGGTAATGCCGGAACGCGCCGCAGGATGCAAACCCGAGGAACATGCCGTCGTCGGATTCCGCGGCCAGGATCGGGTAGTCCCCCGCCGCGTGTTCATCGAAATACTCACGCATGAACGAAGCGGGATGCGGCTCGCAGTCGTACACCCAGGTCGTATGCACGACGGCATCGTTCAGCAGCTCCAGCATGGGCGCCGCGTGGCGGTCGTAATCGGCGGGCACGATCTTCATGCGCATGCTCCGTCCGCTCATTTCCCGGTCAGGGCGGAGAGAACACCCTCCTGCCGCCAGACATAAGCCCGGCGGTCGAGCTCCTCGCCGTTGTCCCAGAAGACCGGGCAGATGCCGTTTTCGCGCGACAGGCGCACGATGGAGCGGAAATAATTGGCGCGGCTGGCGCGGTCCTTGTTCCGCAGCAGGCAGCCGTACTCGCCGATGATGACCGGGATCCCCTTGTCCAGATAAAGCTCCTTCAGTTTTGCGAAGTTGGCGGTCATGGTCTCGTGATCGGCCGCGGATCCCCAGTTGTACAAATAGCCCCAGCTCGTGCCGGGCGTGGCGATGGCGAACTGCGGCGGCAGATAGTAATGCACGGACACGATGCAGCGTGGATCGTCGGGAAGGACCAGATAATCGCACGCCTTGTCGAGGTCGGCGCCGATCCCGGGCAGCAGAAGCCAGCGTTTCCGGTTCGCCCCGCCGGACGCGCGGACCAGCTTCACGAATTCGCCATTGATGCGGTTCACAAGTGCCGCGTTCTCCCCGATCGGCAGATCCGTGAAATCGATCTCGTTCATTGACTCGAAGATCAGGTGGTCGGTGCGTTCGCGGAAGCGCGCGGCGATCTGCCGCCATGCGGCGCGGAACTGCGTCATGGTCTCCTCATAGTCCTTCGAGGCTTTTTCCAGCCAGGTTTTTTCGTGGTGCAGATTGATAATGACGTACATCTTTTCAGCCAGCGCCCAGTCCACGACCTCCTCCACGCGGTCCAGCCACGCCTTGTCGATCGTGTATTCGGGCGCCTCCCCCATGTGCGGCCCCCAGGTGACGGGGATGCGGATCGTGTCGAACCCCTGTTCCTTGATGAACATGATCAGCTTGCGCGTGGTGCGCGGATTGCCCCAGGATGTCTCCGTCTCCAGGCCGGCACGGCCGCCGACGTTCGGCCAGGCGTCGAACGTGTTGCCAAGGTTCCAGCCGTATCCCATCCCGGACACGAAAGCCATGCCTTCCGAACGCTTCCCGTCCTGCGTGGAATTGCAGGATACGGCACAAACGGAGACGCAGAGGAGAAACAGCGCGAAAACGTGGATTTTTACGGAAGAAATCATGGTTCCGGACATAAGAAAACCGCCTTTCTGAAAAACTGACGACCACCGGGGGAAAACAATGAGCCTAATATAGCATGCATCCAGCATGAATGCAAGCGGGAAAACCGTTGAAACGGTGTTCGCCGGACACGGAAAAAGCCTGAAAAAAAAGGACGCGGAGCATATTCTCAATTGACTTTTCGGGAAAATGATGTATTGTATATCACATGTCTAAAACAAGAGGCGTTTCCCGCTCTTTTTGCATGCCAACTATCTTCCGGGAGTTCCGTTTCATGAAATCCAAAGCTTCGTTTGCCGCTCTCCTGATCGGCTTCTTCTGTGCCGTTTTCTGCCTGTGTTCATGTGCGAAACAACAGAAGCCCAAAAGAACGGTCGACCCCGAGACTCTGCGCCTGATGCAGAAGACCCAAGCCGAACTTGTCGCGTGCGTCGAGCGCTGCAGGTCGGCGGCAGCGGAATCCAAGGACCGCGAAATCCTGCTCGCGCTCGCCAATTCCCAGCAGGTCCTGGCGAACCGTCATGAATCCATCATCAATATCCTCCTGAAAAAATACAAGCTCGAAAAAAGCCCCACAGCCGCGTATCCCATTGAAATGGATCCGAGGACGCTGCTTCTCTCCCCTGTGGATGAATACAAGAGTATTCTGGACACGGCAAGCACCAAAAAAACTTTACGCGAGGTCCTGATCGCGCTTGAGATCACGAACAAAGTACTCGAAGCCGACAAACCGATCCTGAACATGATCGATCCCGATTCCTACGAAGAGAAGAAAGAGGAAAGTCTGAATCTTTTCCTTTGTCCGATTTGCGGTCTGCTCCTCACGGAGGAACCGGAGGACGACTGCCCCGTCTGCCATTCCGACAAAAACAGGATCATCCCGCTCCAGAATGGCGAGCTCCCGCCCCAGAACAAGGAATCGTTCGTCGTCGTTTCGGAGTGACCGTCCGAGGCTCCTCTCCCTTTCGCTTTCATCCGCGCCGGGTCCATCCGGCGCTTTTTTTGTTTATGCGGAAAGTCTTTCCCCGGCAGGCCCCTTCGGCGCCGTGGCGGTGAACAGCCTGGTGTGATACAGGATGGAACCGCCGATCACAAGTCCGGGGATCAGGAACGGGACCGCTTCCAGGATAAAAGACATGACGCCGAAGCCAAGCACGGCCATGCGGTTTTTCGCGACCTGTTTTTTCAGGATCCCGACAGGAAAGCCCTGGCGGATGGCGCTGTCGTGAAGATACGACCGCCCGCAGACACCGCTGCAATACAGATAATAGACCGCAGGCCCCAAACCGGGGATCAGGAACAGGAGCAGAAGCGGCAGTTTCATCAGGTTCGACACGATCGTCAGCCATATGAAACCGACCGTCAGGCGCAGAGTCCTGCTGTAGGGCTGTTCCGCTCCGGGATGTCCGGGGAACGCTTCCTTTTCGAACGCATCCACCAGCAGGTCGAACAGCATGTTGCCGAACATCTCGTACAGGGAACCTATGCAGACAAGCAGCAGGACGGGGATTGCGATCCACAGGAAAAAGGACAGACACCAGTCCATCACCGTCTGAAGCCAGGAAAGCCATTCGGGAAGGGAGATCCCGTCCACCCATCCACGTAGCTCCGGCGCGGCCCAGAAAATGACCAGTGCCAGGATCACGGCGTAAAGCAGCAGCACGCAAAGAAGCGGCGGCACGGCATACGGCCACAGCCGCGGACGCGTGAAAAAGATCCGCAGTCCGCGGAACACGCAGTCCGCGCCAAAGGAAAATTCATTCCAGGCCTTCTTCACGCCGGGATTCCTTTCAGAGGGTTCCGCCGGCGGTCATTTGCCGTCGGCGAAACTCGTCCAGAGGTGCTCCTCTTCGTCCTGGCGCTGCGGCGTCGCCGCCTCCATCCGGAGCATTCTCGCCAGGTTGTGCGCCAGTGTACGCATGGTCTGGAGCCCCTCGGCGTCCTTGCGGACATCGTCCGGCGTGAAGCCATGGACGGAGTTCCAGTACTGCGAGGAGACAACCGGCATCTGGTTGATGGTGAAATACTTGTTCAGCCGGTCAAAGGATGCGCTCGCGCCGCCGCGGCGGCAGCTGACCACGGCCGCGCCGGGCTTGAACTTCAGGAACGAACCAGAGGAAAAGAACAGGCGGTCCAGCAGGGCGCACAGAGCTCCGTTCGGTCCGGCATAATACACGGGCGACCCGATGACCAGCGCATCGGCACGTTTCACTGCCTCGACAAGCGCGGGAAGCGCATCGTCCTGAAACGCGCACTCGCCGCGTTCATTGCAGACGCCGCAGGCGATGCAGCCGCGGACCGGCTTTTTGCCGAGTTGAAAGATCTCCGAAGTGACATTTTCCGCCTTGAGCGTTTCGGCGATTTCGGAGAGGGCGGTGAAGGTGCAGCCTTCGGCGTTCGGGCTGCCGTTGAGCAGGAGGACATGCATGGTCGGTGTTCCTTTCGGGTGGTGCGTGGGAGGGAAAGGGAAGAAAAAGGCGGGCCGAAAAACCTCTCGGTCCGCCTTGGAGTTCAGAATGGGTCGTGCTTACTTCGCAGAGACCTTTTCAAGCCAGGCATCGAGGGCGGGGCCGGCGTTCGCGGCGTCCGTGCCCTTGAAGGCGAAGACTTCGGGGAAGTAGTTGATCTCCGGAACTGCGGCCTTGGCATCGCGGAGATAGGTGAACGTGGCCGGGTTGCCCTGCCCATGCGTGCAGAAAAGCGCGACGGTCTTGCCCGTGAAGTCAAAGGACTGGAGGAACGTGCGGGCCGGCGGCGCATAGGTGGAGAACCAGATGGGGGTGCCGACGTAGATCGGGTCGTACTGGGCGATATCGATGCCGAGATCCTTGATGGCAGGTGCTTTCGGCTGCTGGAGATCGCGCTGTCCCGCCTGGGCGGCTCCGCCGAAGTCGGTCGGATACGGCGTCACGAGTTCGATGAACTTGATGTCCGCGCCGGTCTTCTGCTGGATCATTTCGGCGACGACCTTGGTGTTGTGGGTATCGGACCAGGACCAGTACACCACCAGCGGCTTCGTCTTGACGGCAGCCTTAGCGGACGCGTCGTCGGAGCAGGAATTGTTTCCGCAGCAGCCGATGAAAGCGGCGGCGGACAGGATGGCGGATGCGGCAAGCATCATGGCATGTTTCAGTTTCATAAGGGTATCTCCTTTGATTTGGTTGTGATTCACAAGCATAACTATATCACCGATTCCGCGCTTTTCAAGAGTCTTCCCGGAAAAAAATGCGGAATGACGCAGGGAATTAAAGTCCCTGCGCGGAAATCCGCTCCGTCAGCTCCGACTCCAGCGCATGAGGATAAAGGCGGTCGCAGAAAACATCGAAAACTGTTTCCGATGCCGCAGACGCGACCGGAGCGTCAAGCTTTTTTATAGGGCAAAGACTGCCGTTGCGGCTGACCAGAAGACGCTTCTTTTCCGGATTCCACGAAACGCCAAGCTTCACCCATTCCCCAGCCGGGAAAAACTCCTCGTCCGTGCGGGCGACGGCATACGACTGCTCCTCAATAGTGAAAACGACAGGATGATCCGGCGTGACGGAGAGATCGAACTCCTCCCACACGGAAATCACGGGCACAGCTGCATCCGGGACAGCCTGGAAACGGATGTTCGCAGAGAACGCAAAGCCGGTGCCGTCGGCAAAATTCCACCACTGCTCGGGATGCCATGCGGCGCCTTTCATACGGTGGAACGGGGCTGGCGGTTCTGCTGCAGGCGTCTCGTACGCTGCCGTTTTCTGTGCCGCGGAATGTTCTGTTGCAGGGGCTTTCTGCACTGCAGGTTCGGCGGAGGCATTCTCCTTCGCCTTGTTGAAGAATCCGGCGGCAGAGAGGAACGTCACGAAGATCAGCACGGGCGAAATGAAGCGGATGAACACGGACCAAGAGATGATTGGGAGCCGCGTGCGGTTGAATTTCTGGAGCTTGCTGAGACCGCGCAGGTCGGCGCCGGTGCGGTAGAGCTCGCGGGCGGCTCCGTTCGTACCCCAGACCCAGCCGGCGTAGAACGCCGCCGCGAGGCCGTTCAGGAGCAGAATCCAGTTGCTCGCGACGTAGTCGACCAGGTCGAACAGGCTGCCCTTCACGCCGCCGAACAGCTTCTCAAGAAGCCAGTGCAGGCCGGACAGACCGGACCAGTCGTTCACGCTGAACGAGATCACGCAGCCGAAGGCGGTGATCAGCACGGTGGACAGCACCACTGAGGCACGGCGGGAAAGATTCAGGTTCTGCATGAAGCTGGACACGACAGCTTCCTGCAAACTGAGGCCGCTTGTCAGCGCGGCGATCGCCAGAAGCAGGAAGAAAAGGCCGTTCCAGAGCCAGCCGAGTCCGCCGGGGATGGACTCGAACGTGATCGGCAGGGTATTGAACACGAGCGCGGGTCCTTGCGCCGGGTTGCCGCCCTGTGCGAAGAGAGCGGGGAAGATGGCAAGTCCGGCAAGCAGGGCAATGACCGTGTCGAAGAAAATGATCCAGAGCGATGCCTTCAGGATGTTCCGTTTCTTGTTCAGGTAGCTGCCGTAGGTGATGAGGATGGCCATACCAAGGCTCAGCGAATAAAACGCATGTCCGAGGGCGTCCATGATGCTGGAGCCGTTGATCTTGCTGAAGTCCGGCTTCAGGAAGAACGACACGCCTTTCGACGCGCCGGGAAGCGTCACGCTGCGGACCACCAGCACCAGGACCAGCACGAAAAGCAGCGGCATCATGATCTTGGAGACCTGCTCAATGCCCTTCTTCACGCCAAACCAGCAGATGGCCGCCGACGCCGCCATGAAGGCCACCGCCATGCCGGAGGAAAGCCAGCCGTTGGACGACACGCTGCCAAGATATGCGCCCGCCTCTTCCGGCGAAGCAAAGACCAGCTCATGCGCAAACGATTTCCACGCGTACAGGAAGATCCAGCCGCCGATGATCGCATAGTAGGAGAGGATGAGCCCGGCCACCAGCGTGCAGGAAAACCCTGCCGCGGACCAACCGTAATGGTAGATCAGGATGCTCAGGACCACCAGCAGGACCGCCATGCCGTAGTTGCCGGAGGCGCCCAGCGCTGCGGCGAGACCGAGCCCGAATCCGCACGCCACCTTCGGCAGGCGCGGAGACCGGATGGCGAAGTGCTGGAACGCCTTGATCGGGTCGCCCTGCGAGGCACGCCCAATGGCGAGTTCCGCCAGCATCACCGGCAGTCCGACCAGCGCGATGCAGAGGAGGTAGACCAGGACAAACGCGCCGCCTCCGTTCTCGCCCGTGATGTAGGGGAAACGCCAGACGTTGCCGAGTCCGATCGCGGACCCGACCGCCGCCATGATGAAACCGAAGGAACTGCCCCAATGCTCGTGTTTAATGCCGTCCGCCATGACTGTCCTGTCCTTTGTCTGCCGTAGTTGTTGCGTCAGCTCCTCAGAGCTGGATGTTGTCGATCAATCGGGTCGTGCCGAACTTCGCCGCGACTGCTATCGTGAACGATTTGCCGGGCTCAAGCAGCACCGCGGGCAGCATCGTATCCGAATCGGTTAGCTCGACATATTCCACAACGCCGCCCGCCGCCGTGATCTCCGCGCGGATGTCGGCGATCAGCTTTTCCGCAGTCACGCCGGGCTGGGCCGAGAACGTCTTCTGAGCACGGAAAAGGCTCCTCGAAATCGCCAGTGCGCGACGGTGTTCATCCTCGGAAAGGTACTTATTGCGCGAGCTCATGGCGAGGCCGTCCGCCTCGCGCACGATGGGCGCGGTAATGATCCGGATCGGGAAGTTCAGGTCGCGGACCATGCGGCGGATGATCGCCGCCTGCTGGGCGTCCTTCTGCCCGAACACCGCCAGATCGGGCAAGGCGGCGTTGAAAAGCTTCGAGACGACCGTGGTCACACCCTCGAAATGAACAGGGCGCGACTTTCCGCAGAGGTTTTTGGAAATAGTGTTCTCGTAGACATGGCAGGTCAGCGGCTCGGGATACATGTCTTCGACGCCGGGGGCAAAGATCACTTCGACCTTGCGGGCTTCGCAAAGGGCACGGTCCCGCTCGAAATCGCGCGGATACTTCGCGAAATCCTCGTTCGGGCCGAACTGGATCGGGTTCACAAAGATCGAGATCACGACCGCGTCCGCGCCGTTCGCGCGGGCGGCGTCGATGAGCGAGAGATGGCCGTCGTGCAGAAAACCCATCGTGGGGACAAGCCCGACTGTTTTGCCCGCCTTATGCGCGTCGCGGGACCACTGCTGGAGTTCGGAAATCGAATGAATGATCTTTGTCATGATGAAATGCTCCTTATTTTTCCGTCACTTGGCGGCGTTGCGGGCAATGCGGGCGGCCACGGCGCGTTCGTAGGCATCGAGATCGTCGATGCGGATCTGCGCCACACCGGAGGCCATGGCGGCTTCGGCGACCATGCGGGCCACGCGGGGCACAACGCGCGGGTCGAACGGCTTCGGGATCACGAACGACGCCTTCAGCGGGATCTCGCCCTCGAAGATGCCTTTCGCGGCCTCTTCCGGATACGCCGCGGAGAGGATCTGCCGGATGTCCTCAGGCATCGGCTCGGCCACGATGTCCGCCAGCGCACGGGATGCCGCCAGCTTCATCGCCTCATTGATATCGGACGCCCGGGTGTCGAGCGCGCCGCGGAAAATGCCCGGGAATCCGAGCACGTTGTTCACCTGGTTGCTGTAATCGGAACGACCCGTGCCCGCGACCGCAGCACCCGCTGCAAGCGCCTCGTCCGGGAAGATCTCGGGCGTGGGGTTCGCCATCGCGAAAACGACCGCGCCGGGTGCCATCGTGCGGACCATGTCCCCGGTCAGGGCCTTCGGCACGGAGACGCCGACGAAGACGTCCGCGCCTTTGATCGCGTCGGCGAGCGTACGTGCGTCCGTATGGGCGGCGAAACGCTGCTTCTGGGGATTCAGGTCGGTGCGGCCGTCGTGGATCACGCCCTTCGAGTCGCAGAGAATGAACTTGGAACGGTCGGCTCCGGCGGAGACGTAGTATTCCGCGCAGGCGATGCCGGCTGCCCCTGCCCCGTTCATCACGAAGCGGCAGTCACCGATCTTCTTGCCGACCACGCGCAGAGCGTTCAGGATGCCGGCGAGCGAGATGATGGCTGTGCCGTGCTGGTCGTCGTGGAAGACCGGGATCTTCATGGCCTTCTTCAGCGCGGGCTCGATGGCGAAGCACGCAGGAGCGCCGATGTCCTCAAGGTTGATACCGCCGAACGAGGGTTCCAGGCGGGCGACCGTTTCGATGACCTTGTCCGGGTCGGTGCGGCCGTCGTCCTTGAACACGCCGCCAATGCAGAGCGCCACGGCGTCGATGTCGGCGAACCGCTTGAAGAGGACGGACTTGCCCTCCATGACGGGCAGTCCCGCTTCCGGGCCGATGTTGCCGAGTCCGAGCACCGCGGTGCCGTCACTGACGACCGCGACGGTGTTGCCGCGCCCGGTGTAGTCCCATATCTTCTCCGGGTGGTCGTGGATCTCCGTGCAGGGAACGGCGACGCCGGGGGTGTAAGCGAGGGAGAGATCGTCCTGCGTGGTGCAGGGCTTCGAGGGCAGGATTGTCAGTTTGCCGGGCTGCGGATTCGCGTGGTAGGCCAGACTGCGGGATGCAAGATCGTTCGACATGGTATATTCTCCAAAAAAAGTGGTGTTGTTCAGATTCGGACCGGGATGCCGCGTGCGGCGAGGAACCGCTTCGCGTCGCCGACGGTGTATGTCCCGAAATGGAAGATGCTGGCGGCCAGCACGGCGTCGGCGCGCCCTTTTTCGATGACCTCGGCGAGGTCGTCAAGATCGCCCGCGCCGCCGGACGCGATGACGGGAACCGGCACGGCATCGGCCACTGCGGCGGTAAGCTCGCAGTCATAGCCGTCCTTCGTCCCGTCGGTGTCCATGCTCGTAAGCAGGATCTCGCCCGCGCCGAGCTCAACGCCGCGGATCGCCCATTCCAGGGCGTCGATCCCGGTCGGACGGCGTCCGCCGTGCGTGTAGACTTCCCAGCGGTTTTCACCGGGAACGCGCCGGGCGTCGATCGCCAGTACGATGCACTGCGCGCCGAAACGGTCGGACCCGGCTTTGATGAGGTCGGGATTCAGGACCGCGGCGGTGTTCAGAGAGACCTTGTCCGCGCCGGATTTCAGCATCAGGCGGATATCGTCCGCCGTGCGGATGCCGCCGCCCACGGTCAGCGGGATGAACACCTGGTCGGCAGTCTTCGCGATCACATCGACCACGCTGGCGCGGGCGTCGCTGCTGGCGGTGATGTCAAGGAAGACGAGCTCGTCCGCGCCCTGGCGGTTGTATTCAACGGCGGCGGAGACCGGATCGCCCGCGTCCACAAGTCCGACGAAATGCACCCCCTTCACGACGCGTCCGTTGTTCACGTCCAGGCAGGGTATGATACGTTTGGCGAGCATCTTCGGGACTCCTTCGTGCGGTTGAAAAAATGCGGAAAAACTTTATTCTATTTAATATACATGAAACACGCCCGTTTTCAAGGCGGTTTCAGGCCGTTTCCGGCGTTTTTCGCGCGCGCACGAGACTTTTTCGGACAAAAAAACGACGCCGTCCGGGCTTTCCCGGGCGACGCCGTTCGATATGCGAGGAAAAAAGTGTGGGGCCGGTTACTTCGCCGTTTCCCCGCCCGGAGACGGGCGACGCGGAGGATGATTGCCCTTGCTGCCGCCGTCATGGTTTCCGCCGTCGCGGTTGCCGCCATCCGGCCGCGGACGCGGCGGACGGTTCTGGCCCTGCTGGGGTTGACGGTTCGGATTGTTCTGCTGCGGACGGTTCTGGGGACGCGGCGGACGGTTCTGCCCCTGCTGGGGCTGACGGTCGCCCTGCTGCTGGGGTTTCCGCGGCTGATTGTGCTGCCGGGGCTGAGCGTCCTGCGCGGGCTGGGACTGCGCCTGCCGGGAGGGTCTGGGCGCGGGAGCGTTTTCGGGAGCTCCCGGCTGAGTCGCGGAGGCATCGTCCTGTCCGGGTTCCTTCTGCCGGGCGGAATCGCCCTGCCCTCCGGCACGGACCTTGTACTTGTCAAGGTAAACGACCGAGACTTCCGAAGCGGGACAGACCACGGTGTGCGTGGAGTCGTCCAGCTGGATCGTGACCTTCTGCGTCAGGAGATTGCGGTCCACGATGCGCCCGCGTCCCTCCTTGCACTCGCAGAGTTCGCCGCGGCGCGGCATGGTCTTCTCGAGCTCCAAGTAGCCTTCATGCTCGTATTTCAGGCAGCATTTCAACCTGCCGCAGATGCCGGAGATGGTGGACGGCGTGAGCGAAAGGTCCTGCTCCTTGGCCATCTTCACGTTGATGGACGCGAAATCCTTCAGGAACTGGCAGCAGCAGAGCGGACGGCCGCAGTTGGCGATGCCGCCGAGGATGGCGGTTTCGTCGCGCACGCCGATCTGCCGCAGTTCGATGTGGGTGTTGAATTCCTGCGAAAGCTGCTTGACCAGTTCGCGGAAATCCACGCGCCCCTCGGCACTGAACTGGACCGTAATGAGCTTGCCGTCGTAGGAATAGTGCGCGTTGATGAGCTTCATGGGCAGGCCGAGGCGCGCCACGTACTGGCCCGTGATCCGCAGCGCGGACTTCGCCCGCATACGGTTCTCGTGCGCCTTGCCCTGGTCCACCACGGTGGCCTTGCGAAGGATGGTGTAGATCTCGTTCTTCTTCGCGGAGAAGATGGTCCCGCCGGATTCCCGTGTATCCTCCTCGGGCGGCGCAGGCGAAGTCGCCTCGGACGGAGGCGCGTCGAACTGCTTCACGATCTGCCCGTAGTCAAGATAGAAATCCCTGCGGATCACGCAGAAATCGCCGACGAAAAGGCCGAGCGAGGAATCGCATTTGGCATTATAGCCCGAGCCGTTATCCAGCTGTATCCCGTAAACAATATCCATACGGTTTCCGATCTGTTTGCGCCATGGGACCGTGCCGGAAGCCCGCGTAACGGACCACCCCCCGCACGGAAACTGGCCTTGCTCAAAACCAGGGGGAAATCACCAGCTGGTGACGATCTTTTTCTTCTTGGCCAGCGTATCGATGGCGGTATTGTCTTCCTTCGCAACGCCGCGGGAATACACGGCAACGCGAGTGCGGAGATCCTGCCCGCTGCGGCCGCTGTAATTGTTTACCGCCTGAATGGCCGGGACCTTGCTCGCGGTGATCTTGCCGTCGTAATCGGCGTCAAGCGCGACTTCATACGCCCTGCCCCACGGATCCAGGAAGCCCTTGCTTTCGTCGTAGCCCATGCCGACTTCGTAGAACACCATCTTCTTGCCGTTGTTGCCCGTGAGGATCTTGCACATCGAGATGTAGTCGGAGTCGGTCACGACGCCGTCAGCGGTCATATTGACGGGCCAGCAGGAAAATTCGGACTCGTACAGGACGATGGCGGCCTTCAGTCCCTGGCATTCGCTGCTGGCCTTGGATTTCTTGGCGTTGTTGCGGACCGTGCCGAGGGCCGGGAAAACAAGTCCGGCGAGGATGACGATAATGGCGATCACGACGAGGAGTTCGATCAATGTAAATCTTTTGCTGGAAGAACGTTTCATGGTATCAGTTCCTTATGGGGATTGGGTTCGATTATTTCGCTTTCGGGTTCTTGAAGTTCGCGATGTCGTCGCCGAGGCCGGGGTACTTCTTCGTGGCGGAGGAATCGTCAGCATCGCCGACGCCTTTATCGCGCCCCACGGAATACAGGTCGTAGGAACCCGTGTTGTAGACACCGGGGGAACGGTAGCGGAGCGGGTTGCCCCAGGCATCCACGATGGCGCTTTCGGACAAGGCCCGGCAGGTTTCATAAGCCTCGCCGAGGAATTCCTGATCCAGTGGCATCTGGTAGAACTCGGAACCGCCTTCGGTGATCTTGGTGCCCTTGTTGGGGTAGTAATAGCCGTATTTTGCCTTGTACTGCTCGTTCGCAGTGCGGACGATCTCCATGATTGTCTTCGTCTTCGTGTCGTCGGCTCGGCGGTAGGCGATCTGCGTGGCCTTGATTGAGATCGCGGCGAGCAGGGCGATGACGATGATGACGCAGAGCAATTCGACTAATGTAAAGGGGCGTTTGAAGCGTTTCATGGCATTCTCCCGGTAACGGTTGTTTTTTATCCAATACGTACTATATCACGCAAACCGGCGGAATACAACCGTTTTTTTGTGAAATAATCCCAAAAAAGTTCCGATCCACGACGCTCCGGTCATTCGGATGCGGACTCCGGCGCGGAAGCCAGGATTTCGCGTTTCAGGACCTCGAACGCCTCTTCCTGAGGCAGGTTCGCGAACGGAACCCCCTTGCGAAAAAGCGCAACACAGCCGTTTTTCGACCCGGCCAGCCCGAGCTCCGCGTCCTTCGCCTCGCCAGGCCCGTTCACCACGCAGCCCATCACGGCGATCTTCTTCAGGCCGATGCGACGGCCCGAGGCTTTCAGGGAAGCAACGAGCTCCTCCACACGCTCCGCCATGCCGATCAGATCGTACTCCGTGCGGGCGCAGGTAGGACAGGACACGATTTCGGGGCACGCATCCCGTAGTCCGCAGACTTCGAGCAGGGCGACCGCGGCCTTGACTTCCTCCCGGGGCGGAGCAGTCAGGCTCACGCGGATCGTGTCGCCGATGCCGTCCAGCAGCAGGGCGCCGATCCCGGCGGCGCTCTTCAGAATGCCGCGGTACGTGGTCCCGGCCTCGGTCACGCCGAGATGGAACGGAAACGGGGAGCGCGCCGCGAACTTGCGGTAAGCGGCGACCATGACCGGCACGGAGCTGGCCTTCAGCGAGACTTTGATATCATGAAAACCGCAGGATTCCAGAATGCAGATCTGCTCTTCGACCGCTTCGCAGAGGGACTCCGCCAACGCCTCGTCGCGATTGCCGCAGGCGTTGAGTTTCGCCTCGAACAAGCCTCTCGGCAGGCTGCCCGTGTTCGCGCCGACCCGGATCGGAATCCCGGCTTCGCCTGCGGCTTCCGCCACGGCCCGGACGCGGTCCGCTCCGCCGATGTTGCCCGGATTGATGCGCACGCCGTGAACACCCGCGCGAATGGACTCCAGCGCCAGCCGCCAGTCGAAATGGATGTCGGCGATGACCGGAATGGGGGATTCCGCCACAATGCGGCGCATGGCTTCGGCAGACGAGATATCCGGTACGGCGCATCGGATGATATCGCACCCGAGCGCGGCAAGTTCGCGGATTTGCGCGAGCGTGGCCTCCGCATCGGAGGTGCGCGTGTTCGTCATGGACTGAACGGAGACCGGGGCGCCGCCGCCGACGGGGACGCGCCCGATGTAGACCCGGTTACTCGTCCGCCGCTTCATTCTCTGTCTCCGGTTGGGCCGTTTCCGAGGGTACGGCGGACTGTTCCGTTTCTGCGGACGCTTCCTGGTTCGCGGCCCCGGATTCCCCAGTGCCTTCCTCCATTTCGCCGACGGCGCGGTGTATTTTCAATTCAAGCGAATGCGTCCAGCTCTGCGGCAGCATTTTCTTCACGTCGAAGATCGAAACGATCACCATGAACCCGATCAGCACGAACATGAAGAAATACGTGACCGGCTGGACCAGTTTCACGGGGATCGGACGGCGGATGACGATTTCGATCAGGGCGATCATGATATGGCCGCCGTCTAACACTGGGATCGGCAGCAGATTGAAGAGTCCGAGCGAAAAACTGATCAGGACGACCAGATACAGGCCGCGCATGAAGGACCCCTGGAACGTCAGGATCATGTAGCGCCCGATGCCGAGCGGGCCGGAAAGATGCTGGACACCGATTGTGGTATAGCCGGTTTCCTGCCCTACCTTGCTCTGGATCGTGTGGCCGAGGCTCCGCAGGGTGCGTTCGGTCATCTTCAGGACGTTGCAGAGCTGCTTGATGGGCGACGGATGCTCGATGCGGTAGAAGCTCACGCCGATCTCGTGCGGCACGATGATGCGCGGGGTGATCTTCAGTTCCAGCGTCTCGCCGCCGCGCTCCACGCTCAAGGTGATCTCCTTTTCACCGTTTTCCGCGACGAGTTCGGAGAATTTCGCGGGATCGTCCTTCAGGGATTCGCCGTTGAACATCGTGATCACGTCACCGGGACGCAGGACCTCCGCCGCGGGCATCCCCGGGATGGTCTCCTGCACCTCGCAGCGTTCGTCCGCATACGAGAAGTAGATCCCAACCTGCGGACGCGGTGTTTTGCCCTCGATCCGGGTCGGCGTGACGGGTATCTCCAGCGTTTTGCCGCCGCGCTCCACAGTCAGCACGAGCATCTTCCCGTTGGAGAAGTTGATGCGCGTGGTCAGGTCGTCGGAACCGAACACGGGTTCGCCGTCGACCGCCGTAACAAGGTCCTCCGGCTGGAGTCCGGCCTTTTTCGCGGCGGATCCGGGAAGCGGATAGACATAGACGAGAAGTTCGGGGACGAAGAAGGGCAGCGTGACGTTTTCGCCGGGCATAAGCCTGTCGTTGACCGCGGGGGTATAGGAAATCTCAAGCGTTTCGCCGCCGCGTATGATCTCCAGCGTGATCTGCTTCACGTTGTCGTCGTTCAGCATGATCTTCTGCATAAAATCGTTCCAGCTCAGGTCGAACGCGTTGCCGTTCAGCTTCACGATGCGGTCACCCTCGCGCAGGCCGGCGCGGTATTCGGGGCAGTCCTCCGGGACATGCCGCACGGTGAACTCCGTGTAGCGGTCAGTGTCCGGCTGCGGCATCCCGACGATCCAGATGACCACGCCAAGCAGGAGTCCGAAGATGATGTTGAAGAACGGGCCTGCGAACGCGGTGGCGATGCGTTTCCACGGTTCGGCGTGCGGGAGCAGATTCCCCTCGCTGTCGCGGATCTCGTCGCTGGTGGAGTCGATCTGCGGAAGATCGACATAGCCGCCACACGGAATGCAGCCGATGCGGTAGTCCACGCCATTGATCTTCTTGCCCCAGATCTTTTTGAAGCCGACCGAGAACGCCTCAATGTGAAGGCCACAGAACTTCGCGACGATGAAATGGCCGAACTCGTGCACGATGATGCACAGGCCGAAAAAGATCACCATCAGTACGACCGATGCGATCAGGATCAGTGTTTCCATATCTTCAAAACTCCTTTTCGTTCAGTGTTTGTCAGGGCAGGACGAGGTTCCGGGCATAGTCGCGCGCCCGGGCATCCGCCTCCAGGACCGCCTCGAGCGTTTCGTCGCCGCACCGTCCCGATGCGGCCATCGTCCGCTCCACGATCCTCCAGATATCCGTAAAACGTATGGTCCCTGCGCGGAACCGTTCAAAAGCGATCTCGTTGGCCGCGTTCAGGACAGCCGGCAGGGCGCCCCCCGCTTCGAGGGCGGCGCGGGCGAACCCGAGCGACGGGAACCGAGACTCGTCCGGCCGCTCGAACGTGAGCGTCCGAATCTCAGCCAGGTCAAGCGCTGGCAGGTTCGAGGCTGTGTGGTCCGGCCAGGTCAGCGCGTACTGAATGGGGAACCGCATGTCCGGCACGCTCATCTGCGCCATCAGCGCGCCGTCGCGGAACCGCACGAGCGAATGGACGATGCTCTGCGGATGGATCAGAACCTCGATGCGCGGCGATTCAACGTCGAACAACCAGCGCGCCTCGATCATCTCCAGCGCCTTGTTCATAAGCGAAGCGGAATCGACGGTCACTTTCGGCCCCATCGACCACGTTGGATGCGCCAGAGCCTGTTCCCAGGTCATCTTGTCCATTTCGGAAACGGGCGCGCCGCGGAACGGTCCGCCGCTGGCGGTCAGGATGAGCTGCGCCACCTCGGACGGACGTCGGCCTTCGAGGCACTGGAAAAGCGCGCTGTGCTCGCTGTCGACCGGCAGGATGCGGGCGCCGCATCGCTTCGCCTCGTTCGTGACCAGGCGGCCGGCCATGACCATGACTTCCTTGCTGGCGAGCGCAATGGTCTTGCGCGCCCGGATGGCGGACAGGGTCGGGAAAAGCCCGCCCGTGCCCACGATGGCGCACAGTACGGTCGTGATCTCCGGTGCGGCGACGGCCTCGCAAAGGGCTTCTCGGCCGGAAATCACCTTGCATCCGGCGGGGACAGCGGCGCGGAGGTCATCAAGATGCGCGGCATCCTCCATGCAAACGCAGTCGGGGCAGAACTCGCGTGCCTGTTCGGCCAGAAGTTCCCAGTTCCTCCCCGCGGCAAGCAGGGAAACGCGGATACGGTCGGGAAGCGCGCGGACGACCGCAAGAGCGCTTTTGCCGATGGATCCGGTGGATCCGAGCAATGCGAGGGAACAGGCGCTCATTCCTCCGCCTCCGGGTTCGAGGTCACGGAGTACTCCCACGGATGGGAGAGCAGAAACGTCGCCGGCCCGTCGTTTTCGAGCGAAACGAGCATGTCCGCGCCGAAACGTCCGGTCTCAACGCGGGTGACGCCTTCGGACTTCAGGCAGTCCGCGAAATATTCATAGAGTTCGTTTGCAGCGGCAGGATCGCCCGCGGCGTCGAAGCCGGGACGGCGTCCCTTGCGGCAGTCGGCGTAGAGCGTGAACTGCGACACCACAAGCGCCTCCCCGCCGATGTCCAGCAGGGAACGGTTCATCTTGCCGTCCCCGTCCTCGAAAATGCGGAGTCCGGCGGCCTTTTTCGCGAGCCAGTCGGCGTCGGCGCGCGTGTCACCGTGCGTGACGCCGATGAAAAGCAGGATGCCGCGCCCGATGGAGCCGACGATTTCGCCGGAAACGGTAACGGACGCCCTGCTGACCCGCTGAAGCAACACTCTCATGCGTCGAGCCGGTTCAGATTTTTGCCAGGGCCTGCTCGAAATCGGCCTTGATATCATCGATGTTTTCGATGCCAACGGACAGGCGGATGAGGTCCGGGGGCACGCCCGCCGCCGCAAGCTGTTCGTCCGAAAGCTGGCGGTGGGTCATGCTGGCGGGGTGCAGCACCATGGTACGGACATCCGCCACGTGGACCACGATGGACGCGAGTTTCAGGGAGTCGATGGCACGCACGCTGGCTTCCTTGCCGCCGACCGCGCCGAAGCAGAGCACGCCGCTGGCGGCACGCAGATACTTCTTGCAGCGTTCATGTTCGGGGCTGTCCTCAAGTCCGGGGTAGTTGACCCACGCGACCTTCGGATGCGCCTTCAGGAACTTCGCCATTTCGAGCGCGTTGGAGCTGTGGCGATCCATGCGGAGCGCCAGCGTCTGCATGCCGAGGCTGATGAGGAAGGCGTTCATGGGCGGCAGGATGGCGCCGGTATCGCGGACCCACTGCACGCGGAGCTTGGTGGAGAACGGCGCTGCAGGGAAATCCCTGGTGTAAATGAGGCCGTGATAGCTCACGTCCGGTTCGGTGAATTCGGGGAAATTGCCGTTCGACCAGTTGAAGTCGCCCTTCTCCACGATCACGCCGCCGATGGAGGTCTGGTGGCCGTCGAGATATTTCGTGGCGGAATGCGTCACGATGTCCGCGCCGAAATCGAACGGGCGGCACAGGTAGGGCGTGGCGAAGGTATTGTCGACGATCAGGGGGACGCCGAGGCGTTTCGCCGCTTCGGAGTACGCCTCGAAATTCAGCACGCACACGCTCGGGTTCGTCAGAGTCTCGGCGAAGAGAGCGCGGGTGTTCGGGCGCGCCGCCGCCACGATTTCGTCAGCGGTGGCGTCGTGCGGGACCATGGTCACTTCCACGCCCATGCGTTTCAGCGTCATGGTGAAGAGCGTTACGGTGCCTCCGTAGAGTGCCGCACTGGCAAGCACATGTCCGCCACAGGGGCAGACGTTCATGATCGCGAGCATGTTCGCGGTCTGGCCTGCGGTCACGCCAACGGCCGCCACACCGCCTTCCATCTCGGCGATCTTGGTTTCGAACGCCGCGACGGTCGGATTGGCGAGGCGGGAATAGAAGAATCCGTCGGCTTTGAGGTCGAAGAGGTCGGCCACGCTTTGCGCGTCGCTATATTTATAGGCCGTGCTGTGGAAGATTGGAAGCTGGCAGGGTTCGCCGTTCTTCGGAGTCCAGCCGCAATGGACGGCCTGAGTTTCGGGTTTCCAGTTTTTGGAATTCATAGGATACGCTCCTTGTCTCTTTCAGACATACCGTTATTTTTATTTTATAGAAAGCAATATCCCATACAATACCATGCTTCCGGGCGTTTTTCAACTCAAATCCGGCCATTCTCCCTTTTTTTCTTGAAAAAAACCCGCCGTTTTCACGGGAAAACGACGGGCGGATAAGCTCAAAACTTGAGCGGATGCCGGAAAGGTCAGCCGCCAACGTACTTCAAATCGGGCTTGCGGGCCGCGGTCGTCTCGTCGAGACGGCGCACCGGAGTGGTGACGGGCGCGGCATGAAGGGATTCCGGGTCGCTTTCGGCAACGCGGGCGATGTCCTTCATGGCCTCGATGAACGCATCGAGCATTTCCTTGGACTCGGTCTCGGTCGGCTCAATCATGATGGCTTCCGGGACGATCAGCGGGAAATAGATCGTAGGCGGGTGGAATCCGCGGTCGATGAGGCCCTTGGCGATATCAAGCGTATGGACGCCGTTCGCATCGAGCTGGCGCTTGCCGGAGAGTACGCATTCGTGCATGCAGGGGCGCTTGTACTTGCGGTCGTAATATGCATCCAGCTGCGACGCCACGTAATTCGCGTTCAGCACGGCGTTTTCGCTGACGCGGACGAGCCCTTCGCGCCCGAGCGTGAGCAGATAGGCGTAGGCGCGCAGAATCACGCCGAAATTGCCGTAGAACGGCGCGATGTAGCCGATGGATTCCGGATAGTTGTACTCCAGGCAGCAGATGCCGTCCGAACGCCGGATCACGCGGGACGTGGGCAGGTACGGCACGAGGCTGATGGAGACGCCGACAGGACCGGAGCCGGGGCCGCCGCCGCCGTGCGGAGTGGAGAACGTCTTGTGCAGGTTCACGTGCATCACGTCGAAACCGACGTCTCCAGGGCGTACGCGCCCGACGATGGCGTTGAAGTTCGCGCCGTCGCAGTAGCAGAGGCCGCCGGCCTGATGCACGAGTTTGCAGATCTCGGACACGTTCGGATCGAAGAGGCCGAGCGTGTTCGGGCAGGTCAGCATGATTCCGGCCACTTCGGGCGAGAGCATGGCCTTCAACGCGTTCAGATCCACGTTGCCGTCGGCGTCGCTGGGCACGACTTTCGTCGTGAATCCTGCCACGGTCGCGCTCGCGGGGTTCGTCCCGTGAGCGGCGTCAGGGATCAGCATGTACTTGCGGGCGGTGTCGCGGCGGGCGCGGTGGTAGGCTGCGATCAGCATGCAGCCGGTGAGTTCGCCATGAGCTCCGGCCATAGGCTGCATCGTCATCTGGGAGAATCCGAGGAGTTCGGCGAGCATGCGTTCCGTCTCGTGGAGCACGATCAGAGCACCCTGGACCAGCACGCCGCCGCGGCGGAGCTGAGGCAGAAGCGGGTGCAGGTCGGCGAAACCTGGCAGACGCACGACCTTCTCGTGGAACTTCGGATTGTATTTCATGGTGCAGGAACCGAGCGGATAGAAATTGGTGTCCACGCTCATGTTCATCCGGCTGAGTCCGGTAAAATGCCGCACGACCTCAAGTTCGGAAGCCTCGGGCAGGCCCGCAGGCTCGGAACGGCGGAGGGACGCGGGCACGGCGGAAGCGGCGGGAACGTCGCACTTCGGGAGGACGACGCCGGACCGTCCGGCACGGCCTGTTTCATAGATCAGCTTCATAACAGTGCCTCCATCGCGTTGGCAAGCGCCTTGATCTCCTCGCGGGTGCGCTTTTCGGTCACCGCCACGAGGATCTGGTTCTTGCGTTCCGGGTAATACCGTCCGAGCGGGAATCCGGCGGCGAAGCCCTTGTCGATGAGCTTGCCGACCAGTTCGGCGCCGTCCAGCGGGGTCTCGATCACGAATTCGTTGAAGAACGCGCCGGAGCCGACGGGCGTCACGCCCGGGATCGCCAGGAGCTGTTCGCGGGCGTAGACTGCCTTCGACATGCAGAGCTCGCCGACCTGGCGGAATCCTGTTTTTCCGCAAAGGGAAAGGTAGATGAGCGCGTTCAGGGCGCACAGGCTCTCGTTCGAGCAGATGTTGCTGGTGGCGTTCTCGCGGCGGATATGCTGTTCGCGGGTCTGGAGCGTCAGTACATAGCCGGTCTTTCCGTTCAGGTCGGTGGTGCGGCCGACCACGCGGCCGGGCATCTTGCGCATGTACTTTGCCTTTACGGCCATGAACCCGAGGTACGGGCCGCCGAAGCTCAGCGGGATGCCGAGGCTCTGGCCCTCGCCCGTCACGATGTCGAACCCCATTTCACCGGGCGTTTTCAGACAGCCGAGCGCAACCGGGTACGCCGAGCAGACGGCGAGCGCGCCTTTGGCCTGCGCAGCGGTGACAAGTCCTGTCAAGTCCTCGACCTCGCCGAAAAAGTTCGGGTACTGCACGATCACGCATGCGGTCCGGTCGGTCACGGCGGCAGTCAGGGAGTCCAGCGCGGAATCCGTGCCGCGTCCGTCCGGGATCTCGATGCGCTCCAGGTCCAGGTTCCGGCAATAGCATTCGATCATGCAGCGGAAGATGGGGGAGACCGCGGCGGAAATGACGACCTGGCGGCGGCCCGTGATGTGCGCGGCCATCATCATGGCCTCGAAAAGGGCGGTCCCGCCGTCGTACAGGCTGGCGTTGGAGACTTCCATGCCGGTCAGGCGGCAGATGGCGGTCTGGTATTCGTAGATGGCCTGAAGCGTCCCCTGCGAAGCCTCGGGCTGGTACGGGGTGTACGCCGTGTAGAACTCTCCGCGGGCGGCGATGGCGTCGGCAGCCGCCGGGATGATGTGGTCGTAATAGCCGCCGCCCACGAAATTGATCAGGTGGGTGGCGTTCTTTTCTGCGAGGCCGGAAAGGTAGGACATGACCTCGAATTCGGATTTGCCCGCGGGGATGCCGTCGAGCTTCGGCGCGGGGAACTTCACCCCGGCCTGCTCCCACATGTCCGCGATGGACGCAAATCCGGCCGCGGCAAGCATCTCCTGCCTGTCGGCGTCGGTATTCGGGATGTAAGGCATGGCGTTTTTCCTTTCGGATGGAAATCGGAGGAAAAGGGAACGGATCAGAGTGTCTCGATGAATTTGGCGTAGGCGTCTGCGTCCATGAGGCCGTCGAGAGAATCCTGCTTCACGCCCTCGAGCTTGCAAATCCAGGTATTCTCCGGATCGACGTTGAGCGCTCCGGGGTCGGCTTCCAGTCCTGAGTTTCCTTCGCCGACAGTGCCCGCGACAGGCGCGTAGACGTCGGAAACGGCCTTCACGGATTCGACCGTGCAGAGGATGTCTCCCGCGGCAACGGTCTTGCCGGGCGCGGGGATTTCGACGTAGGTGATGTCGCCGAGGGCATCCGCAGCGTACTGGGAGATGCCGAGCGCGGCGGTGTCGCCGTCAAGTTCGATCCATTCATGCGATTCAGCGTAATATTTCGCCATGGTTTTCTCCTGTTGAAACGGGTTGGTATGGTGAAAACGGTATTTTTGTATTTTCTGCGGGAAAAATAAAGGTCACACCTTCGGGTTGGCGGTACCGTGTGTCCAGAACGGCAGCGGAGCGAGCTTAGCCTTCACGGCGGCGCGGTGGAGCTCCACGTCGAACACGGCGTCCTCGGGAATATCTGCGGAGGCGTCCAGATAGGCCATCGCCACGGCGCAGCCCAGCGACGGCGCAAATGTGCCGGACGTGATCGTGCCGACCTGCGCGCCGTTGTACAGCAGGGGCGTACCGGTATGAGCGGCGCGGCGGCCTTCGAGGACGATCCCGCGCAGATGCTTTTTCGGGGGATTCGAGCGCAGAGCGGCGGATCCGACGAACGTGCGGTCCGACTTGTCGAGCTTCAGGAGCGCGCCGAATCCGGCTTCGACGGGAGTGGTCGATTCGTCCATTTCGTCGCCGTACAGAGGGTAGCCCATCTCCAAGCGGAGCGTGTCGCGCGCGCCGAGGCCGGCGGGCTTCACGCCCGGACAGGCCAGGAGCTTCCGCCAGACTTCGACCGTGTGCGAGGCGTCGAAATACAGCTCGAAACCGAGCTCGCCGGTGTAGCCCGTGCGGCTGATGAGCATATCGAGGCCGAAGAGCCTGAATCTGCCCCAATGATAATATTTCGGCAGGGAGGCGGCGTCCAGTCCGAGCGAGGTCAGGACCGCAACGGAATCCGGCCCCTGAAGATCGAACTTGGCCGCAGTCTCGGAAAGGTTGTCGAGTCGGACCGAAACGGGAAGGCGTTTGCGAAGCTCGGCGAAATCGACCGCGATGCGGGCGGCGTTCACCACGATGAAAAACTCCTCTGCGTCCATGCGGTACACGATCAGGTCGTCGATCACGCCGCCGGACTCGTTCAGCAGAAAATTATACCGGCAGACGCCGTCCTTCTGGTCGGCCACGGAACGCGCCAGCGCGGCGTCGAGCGCTTCCGCCACACCGGGACCGGCGGCGGTGAACTCGCCCATGTGGCAGATGTCGAACAGGGAAACGTGTTCCCTCGTGTATTTGTGTTCGGCGAGGATGCCTTCCTTGTACTGGACCGGCATATACCATCCGGCGAAGGGGACCATGCGCGCGCCGATCGCGGCATGTTCGTCGGCCAGCGGGGTTTTCAGGAGAGTTTCGTCCATGGGAAAGGGCCTTTCTGTATCGGAAGCCGGAGAAGAAAACGGGCGGCAGACCGTCTGCCGGAAAAACATTTGAAATAATATAGACGGGAAACGTTCTTAAATCAAGACCGAGGCCCGGAAAAAAGGGATTTTTCCGGGCATGGAACGGAGTGTCCGCACAACCGCTTATCCGTGCCGGAGGAAATGGCGGAAGATATGGAAAAAACTCGGGCGGATCCATCCGGCACACAGCCTGCACGGGCACGCAAAAAGGACTGTTTTTCCTTCGTGCAAACGGCTTTCCGGTTTGAAAACAGGCACGTCCGCGGGTATATTATAATGTCTATGTTTTCTTACGTCCGGCCCGGACTGAGGAAACATGGCCGCCGCCCGTCCGCCCCCCCTTGGCGCAGGACACATCCGCGCGACACCGCATCCTACACTACCTCGCAAGAAGGAGTTTCAAAGTTATGGCTAAGAAAGAGACGAAGGAAACGCTGAAGCAGCTTTTCCAGCATCACTTGACCTGTTCTCTCGGCAAACGGCCGGAAAAGGCCGTCAATCTGGACCGCTACCACGCCCTCGCGCTGGCCATCCGCGACCTCATGATGCGCGACTGGATCGCCACCCGCGACGAATATGAAGAAAAAAATCCGCGTACCGTCTGCTACATCTCCCTGGAATTCCTGATCGGCCGCACGCTCGGAAACGCCATGGTCAATCTCGGCGTCGAAGAAGATGCCGCGGAAGCCATGGCCGAACTCGGATTCAAGATCGATGAAATCCGCGACGAGGAAGTCGACGCCGGACTCGGCAACGGCGGCCTCGGACGTCTCGCAGCCTGCTTCCTGGACTCCATGGCCACACTCGAACTTCCCGCCTATGGCTACGGCATCCGCTACGACTACGGCATCTTCAAACAGATCATCCAGAACGGCTACCAGGTCGAGGAACCGGACAACTGGCTCAGCCGCGGCAATCCGTGGGAAATCCGCCGTCCCGAACTCGCTCGCGTCGTCCAGTTCGGCGGCCATGTCGAGAAGATCCGCGACGACTCCAACCCGGCGCGCCGCAGATGGGTCGACACGCAGGACGTGAAGGCCATGCCCTACGACACGCCGATCCCCGGCTACCTCAACCACACCGTGAACACGCTCCGACTCTGGTCCGCGGAGTCACTCTACGGATTCAACCTCACGAAGTTCAACCAGGGCGACTACATCAGCGCGAACCTCGAATCCAGCCTGGACCAGAACATCACCCGCGTGCTCTATCCGAACGACAACAACCACGAGGGCAAGGAGCTTCGCCTGAAACAGCAGTATTTCCTCGTTTCCGCCTCGCTCCAGGACCTCTTCGGCCGCACCGAATACTACAAGACCGACCTGCACGACATGCGGAAGACCGCGGTCGTCCAGCTCAACGACACCCACCCCGCGCTCGCCATTCCGGAAATGATGCGCCTGCTCATCGACGTGCACAACTTCTCCTGGGACGAAGCATGGGACGTCACCACGCATGTGTTCAACTACACCAACCACACGCTCATGTCCGAGGCGCTCGAACGCTGGTCCGTGAAACTCTTCGAGAAGCTGCTCCCTCGCCACCTCGAGATCATCTACGAGATCAACTTCATCTTCCTCCGCCAGGTCGCCACTCGCTACATGAACGACAACTGCCGTCTCGCCCGCATGTCCCTCATTCAGGAGCATCCGGAGAAGATGGTGCGCATGGCGTACATGTGCGTCGCCACGGCCAACCATGTGAACGGCGTGGCCGCGCTCCACACCGAACTGCTGAAGAACGGCCTCTTCCGCGACTTCAGCGAGTTCTTCCCCGGCAAGTTCGTGAACGTCACGAACGGCATCACGCCACGCCGCTGGCTGAAAAAAGCCAACCCAGGCCTCTCCCGCCTCATCGACGACAGGATCGGCGACACCTGGCCGAAGGACCTCGACCAACTCTCGAAGCTCGTCAAATTCGAGATGGATAAGGAATTCCTCTCCAAGCTCGCTAAGGTCAAACGCGACAACAAGCTCGTCCTCGCCAAGTACATCTACGAACACAACGGCGTCAAGGTCAATCCCGACTCCATCTTCGACGTCCAGGTGAAGCGCCTTCACGAGTACAAGCGCCAGCTCCTGAACATTCTTCACGCCATCACGCTGTACATCCAGCTGAAGGACAACCCGAACATGGACTTCGTCCCGCGCACCATCATCTTCGGCGCCAAGTCCGCACCGGGCTACTATATGGCCAAGCTCATCATCAAGCTCATCAACTCCGTCGCGGAAGTCGTCAACAACGACCCCGCAATCGGCGACAGGCTGAAAGTCATCTTCCTCGCCAACTACCGCGTCTCCCTCGCCGAAAAGATCATCCCCGCCGCAGACCTCTCCGAGCAGATCTCCCTCGCCGGAACCGAAGCGTCCGGCACCAGCAACATGAAGTTCGCCCTGAACGGCGCCCTCACCATCGGCACGCTCGACGGCGCGAACATCGAGATCCGTGACAAGGTCGGCGCCGATAACATCTTCATCTTCGGTCTGAACGTCGACGAGGTAAAACAGCTCCGCGAGCAGAGCTACCGTCCGCGCGAATACGTGGAAAAATCCCCGCTCCTGAAACGCGCGATCGAGCTTATCCGCAACAACTTCTTCTCGCCCGGCGAGTTCGACATCTTCCGTCCCATCCTCGACAGCCTCGACTACGACAACTACATGTGCGCCGCCGACTTCGACTCCTATGCCGCGGTGCAGACGCAGGTCGCCGAGCTCTACCGCAAGCCGGTCGAATGGCAAAAGAAAGCGCTCCGCAACATCGCCATGATGGGCTATTTCTCCAGCGACCGCTCCATCCGCGAGTACGCAGAGAAGATCTGGGATGTGCAGCCCTGCCCCGTCAACGTGTCGAACCGGCACGGATACAACCTCTCCGCACGCCAGCTGGCGTTATGACCGGGAACTGACGGACAGGTCATCCCTCCATGAACTGGCTCGCCTCCGGACCATATACCGTCTTCGACCTCGAAACGACCGGATTCAGCGCGGTGCGCGACCGCATCATTGAGATCGGCGCCGTCCGCGTGGAGACCGACGGCTCCGTTTCGAGGTTCCAGACGCTCGTGAATCCCGGCGTACCGATCCCCCCGCGCCTGACCGCGCTGACCGGCATCGACGACGCGATGGTCGCCGATGCTCCAAGGTTCCGCGAGGCGGGATTCAAGTTCATGGATTTCGCCCGCAAGTCGCGGCTCGTGGCGCATAATGCACGCTTCGACCTGTCGTTCATGCAGGAAAGTCTCGCGCGCTGCGGCATGGAGCTGATCCCCGGCGGAGCCTATGACAGTATCCCCATCTTCCGCCGCGCCTATCCGGGCCTCTCCAGCTACAGCCTCGAATTCCTCCGCGCCACGTTCCCCGTGCCGGACAATTTCCCCGGCCAGCCCCATCGCGCCGCCTACGATGCCGACGTTACGTTCTCCCTCTTCAAGATGGCGATGAACATCCTCTGCGGGGAGGCACAGCCTCCACTGATGTAGTGTTCGGCTACGCTCGGGAAAGCGCAGCCTTCATTGATGTAGTGTCCGGCTACGCTCGGACACTGGTCCGTCGCATCGGGCATGGCGGGATGCGTTCGACAACCGAATGTAACAAAAATAGGTCCCATAGGTCGTATGGGACCTATTATCCCGGGCTCGCGGATGCGAACCGCGGACCCGGGATGAACGAAAAGACTGGCTCCCGCCTCACTTTCTCTTACGCACGGACTTCGCCGCGTCAGAGACGTTGATGAACGTGACGTCGCGTAGCGGGACAGACTCTTGCGCGCCGGGCTTCGTTTCCGAAGCGGAAACGGGCGGCGGCGCTTATTCGTATGGATTCGCGTCCGTGTCCGAGGCGTTGATGAACTTGACGACCCGGTGCGGGTACGGGATATTGAGGCCGGCGCCTTCGATCGCGGGTTTGAGCTGGGATTTGATTTTCCAGTAGATATTCCAGTAGTTCTCCGTGGCAGTCCAGAAACGGAGCGTGAGCTGGACCGAGCTGTCCGCGAGTTCGGAGACCAGGACTTCCGGCTTCGGGTCTTTCAGGACCATCTCCTCCCGTTCCATGAGCGCCTGCATGGTCTGCAGGGCCACCGGGAGCGAGTCGTGGTACGAAATGCCGACCGGGATGTCCACGCGGCGGGTTGCATTGCGCGAATAGTTCTTGATCGGGGTCCCGAAGACTACGCTGTTCGGAGCGGAGACAAAGAGTCCGTCAGGGGTCTTCAATATGGTGGAGAAGAGGCCCATCTGCTGGATGGTGCCGCTCACGCTGCCGCAGTCGATGTAGTCGCCCAGTTTGTACGGGCGCAGGATCAGGAGCATGATGCCCGCGGCAATGTTGCTGAGCGAATCCTTCATGGCCAGGCCGATGGCAAGTCCGGCGGCGCCGAGCACGGTCAGGAGGCTGGCTGTGTTGAATCCGAAGAGATCGAGGATGATGAGCAGGCCGATCACCCAGATGAGCGTACGGACGATCGTGTAGGTGGCGTAGGTGAGGGATTCGTCGCCCTCGACCTTCTTGAAGAAGCGCGCGATGATCTTGCGCGCCGCGATGGAAACGAGTTTGGCGGCCACGAGTACGATCAGCGCCAGAATAACGATCTTAACGAGGCGGATCACGTCGTCGCTGTGTTTCTCCCACAGGTTCGAAAAGAACCCGGGGCCCTGTTCATGAATCTGACGAACGAAGCTGTCGGCCTCGTTCAGATGGCTTTCGAGGAGGGATTGTTTCTGCTGGGCAGTCGCGGGAGCATTTTCAGCGGCAACTGCGGGCTGGACGGCTTCGGCGGCCGCGGCGAGCAAGGCATAAGGGAACATGGCAAACACCTTTCCTTTGGGGGATAAAATATGGGTATGGGATACGGGTGAAAACAGATGTTGAAAATTCAGTTCGCAAACATGCTCTGGAGTTCCAGCTGGAATTCCTGAAGGTCCTGGCGGTCGGGCTTTCCTTCAAGCTTCTCGAACATCAGGCGTCCCATCTGGTCGAGGCACCAGCTCCCGCTTGCGCCGGAACCGAACTTCACGCCGCCGGTGGCCAGGAATCCGGGCCGTGCGAGCTGATCGAGCGTGACCGTGGTACGTCCGCGCGGTTTCGCATCCCCGTTCGCGGGAGACTCTGTCTCACCGGGAACGGAAGCGGCGTCTTCCGGCGGGAGCTGTTCCGTTTCGGGATCGTCCGCAGGGAAATTGTCCGCATCGTCGGCGGAAGAGGCGTCCTGCGCGGGCTTTTCCGCCTCGGGTGATGGTTCCGGCGCGGGTTCGGCCTGCTGCCAGAACGACGTTTCGATCTCGGACGCGATGAGGCGCAATTCCATAAAAGTCATCTTCACGCCCTGTTCGGCGAGCATGTCCTGTATTTTGGAGAGATTATGCCCTTCGCGGGTACGCTCCGCGATGAACGCTTTGATTTCGTCATGTGTCATGGTCCGGTCCTTTCCAAAAAAAGCGAAAAAAGATAATGATGCAGTAAAAAACATAGGCGGAACGGACGAAAAATCAAGCGGGATACGCCGAAAAAGTCCGAAAAATGCCGCCAGCCTCCCCGATTCGTTTCTTCCTGTTCGTTTCCTTCTCCGGGAATCCGCCGGACCGATTTTCCTAAAATATTCTTTAATAGCTTCGGTATCCGGTTGAAAACGGGAAAACACGGTGTAGATTTAATAGAATGATCCCCCTCAGGCACACGTCTGAGGGGAAAATTGAATTCATCTCTTTATCTTTTCACCCTATATTTCACAGGAGACAATCCCTATGAAACACTCAAAATTCGCATGGCTTGCAGCGTTTGCGGTCTCCGCCCTCGCCGCCGTCACGTTCGTCAGTTGCGGCAAGGAAGAAGCAGCCTCCGCAGCACCCGCTGCCTCCGCAGCCGTCAGCTCCGGCTCGGTCGTCTTCGACAAGACCACGGCCCACCTCGAAAAAGGCGGCATCGCCTACAGTTTCACGGACGGCGCGGCTGCCTACCAGATGGTTGACCAGATGTTCGACTCGTTCGACGGACTGATCCCGGAGGGCATCCCCGAAGCGAAGAAGATCTTTGATGCCATCCGCGACTTCGCGGCCAATGAATTCGGGCTGAAAACCTTCCTCGGATCCGGCACCAGCGTCAAGAAGAACGGTGACTACTATCGTTGCATTGATTTCGAATACGCGCCCGAACAAAGGGGACTGTTCTGGGACATCATCGGCACCGCATCAACCGGTCCGGCGCCCGAGCTCAAGCTCACCTCCCCGAAATCCGCCGTCGCATTTTCCTCGAAGATGGAACCCGGTGCGCTCTACGCTTTCATCGACAAGAAGCTCCGTTCCCTGCTGGATGAAGACACCATGGCGGAAATCGATCAGCAGATCTCCGGTCTCGCCAGCGCCGGCATCCAGCCCGACAAGCTCCTGGGCTGCATCTCCGGCATCACGTTCTATGCGGAAGGCCGCGAGTTCAAGGAAGAAGACCTGCTGCAGGGCGGTTCCGAGGATGAAGATCCCGCAGCCAACATCCTGGCCCTGGTCCCGAAATTCGGGCTTATCATAACCACGAAGGATGATCTCTGCTGGAAGGCTCTGGAAAATTTCCTCTCCCAGTCCGCTCCTGAGCTCGTGAAAGACGGCAAGATCGTCCCCATGGAAGGCTTCGCTATCTTCCAGTCCGGCAATTACCTCATCGCCACGAACGAAGAAGCCGCGATCCGCGACCGCATTGCCGGTAAGGGCTCCGACCTGACCAGCAACGCCGAGTTCGCGAAAATGATCGCGCTCGCCGACAAGGACTTCTCCTGCTTCTCCTGGGTCTCCGAAGAGTATTACAAGATGATCGTCAGTCTTTCCACCGCAATCAACACGGTCGCAGAAGGCATCACCGGCGGTGCGGTTCCGACGACCAATCCCGCCCTTTTCATCGGACAGAATCTCCACAGTGCTCTCGCCACGGCAAAAATCGACTCTGAGGGCCTTACTTTCACCACCATCACGCCTGACCTTCAGGTCGCTCTCATGAATTCCGGTACCGTCGCAGGCGTCATCGCCGGCATCCTTCCTATGGCCGGCCCGATCGTTCAGGGCATCATGACGACCATGGAAAATATCGGCATCGGCAACGGGAATTCCGCCGACAACCTGGAACGCCAGGTCAAAACGAATGTCGCGTTTGCGATGCTGAAGGAAGCCGAAATCCCCGAAAACGGCGTCTTCTTCGCGCTCGGCAATGAAGGCGAACTCGTTTTCGCGCAGTGGGATGAAGCCGAAGGTGAGTTCGCAGTCGATTTCGATGCTGTGGACGACGGGATCTTCCCGTTCACCTTCCTCACCTCGCCGGATGCTGCCGCCAAGGCTGACAAGCCGGAAGAGACCATCGTTTTCTATGAAGACCCGACCGAATTCTCCGACGGCATCTTCGTCGTGTTCGGCGACGGCTCCGTGAATTTCCTCGAGGGCGATTTCGACAGCCACGCCGAGGCGCTCGAAGCTGCTGCCAACACCTTCGGGATCTCTGAGGAAATCGCCCTGGAACTCATCAAGAAAGGCGCCGAACTCGACGCCCGCATCAATTCCGAGGAGTGATCTCCGCACCGTTTCCTCATGAAGGAATCTTCTCCGCCCCCGTTCCTTTCCCGGAGCGGGGGCTTTTTCTTTTTCGAGGATCGCTGGCAGCCCTGTGGAAAGCGCCAAATTTCCGAAAAGACAGGATGCGCACTTGCATTTATATTTGAAGAGGCTATAGTATAAAAACACCCAGCGAACAGGAGATCAGGACATGCCGACATATACCAGCAAAGGAACCGGGGGAGACATTCTCCTCGCCTGCGCCATGCCGGAAGCCGAATACATGTACGGCTGCACGCCAACCGCGGCCGCCATGCTGCTGGGGTATTACGACCTCTACGGATACCGCGAAACCGATCTTTCAGACATTGTCGAAGGCGACGTCGAACTGAAATCGCGCGGCAACGACGGCGACATGGTCGACATGGACGCGTTTGACACCGTGCTTGGCAGGCTGACCGCCTCCGAAGATTACGTCTACAGGTTCCATTCCCGCAATGGAGTCGAAACGACGCCCGCACAGGAGCTGGTTTATGCGTTCAGGGACGACGGGACCACGCTGAACACGGACATCTGGAACTGCCTGGCGGATTATTTCGGGACCGGTCAGTACTGGCGCGGCAACGAGAACCTATCCACCACGGACACGCAGTGTTCCATGGAGGATCTTTACAGCTACAACTACGCATTCTCTGTTTCGAGCGGCAAAACCACCCGGACGATCCCCTACTACATGAAGACCATGCTGTACGGCCTGGACCTGTACGTCCAGTCCCGCGGCTATGCGCTGGACTACGAGATCACCGGGACCTTCCTTGTCGACGTGGCGGGCGGGGATTTCACCTTCGCGGACTACATGCACGAAATCGACTCCGGCAGACCCGTCCTGATCTCCATCAACGGGCATTCGATGGTCGGATATGGCTACAATCCCGATACAAAGGAAATCATCTTCGACGACTGCTATTACGCCGACCGCCGCATGGCATGGGACGGCACTTACGAATTCAACCATACCGAACGCGCACTCCGCTCCATCACCGTGATCGGGTTCAACCTGAACGGCGACATGGATCTCGCGGTCTCGGCCATCCCCGGCACGGACAAAACGATGATCGTGTCGGACTCGGAAAACGCTCAGGAAACACCCGATGTCTGCTTCGCGGAAAATACCTTGTACCTGAGCTTCGCCGTTTCTAACCTGGGATCGAAGGAAAGCGGAGATTTCCGCGCTTCGGTCTCCTTCGACAACGAACCCGCGGGGACCTCCATTCCCGTCGAATCCGTTCCCGCCCAGTCGGAACGCTCTCTCATGAACATCCCGATCGGCCAACTCACGATCGGCCTGCACAACGTGCGCGTGACCGTGGATGATCCCAACGAGATTCAGGAGCTGACCGGGACCAACAACTCCGCCGAAACATCGGTCCTCGTCCTCAATTCCAACACAAGCACGCTTTCCGGTTCGCAGCGCATCGAAAATGGAGAGACTGCGGGCAACATCTACGTGTACGGGGGAGCGCTGTACGTCACTGGCAGCGCCTCCGCCGTCGTGCTCCGTGGAAAGAACGCAGGCAACGGGACAAGCAGCTGGTTCCAGACCGGGAATTTGAACGTGTCGCGGGGAGGATGCGTCTCCGGCATGGCTGTCTGCGAATACGGCAACGCAACAATCGCAAGCGGAGGAACGGCCGTGGACATCCGCATTTTTTCCAGCGGATCGATCCTCGTTTCCGACGGCGGCACGGCATCGGACACGATCGTCATGTCGGACGGAAGGCTTGCCGTCAGCTCCGGCGGAAAGCTTACCGGTCGCCTTGAGCTCGCCAATACGGCATCTGCCTCGATCCGCAGCGGCGGCATTCTGGAGTTCGACCTCACTTCCGCCGATCCGGGCGCGGAAGCGTTCGTCAACGATCTTTCCCGCCTGAAAGGCACCCCTCTCTACACGATCACCGTCCCGGGAAAGCTCACGGACGGCATTTATTCTCTCGCGGACGGCGCCGGCGGATTCGGACAGAGCATTTCCGTGGTGAATACAGCAGGCGAGGAACTCGCCGTGCTGCGGACCGGGGAAACGGCGTCGATCGGCGTCGCGGACTACACGCTGAACCTGAACGACGGCAGCCTTTCCCTCGAAGTCAAAACGGTGCAGACCTTCTTCGCCGGGGATTTCGCCGGTACGGGACAGGCTATGCTCGCGCGGGAATGCGGCGGCACGCTGACCATCTACGCCGACGGCACGAGTTGGGGAGCCGGACTGGGCTTCGAGGAAGGCTGGAGCTTCGCCGGGGTCGGCGACTTCAACGGCGACGGGAAATGCGACATCCTCCGCCTTCATAAATCCGGACTCCTCGTCGGCGAGCTTTCCAACGGCGACGGCACGTTCACCCAGACCATCCTGGACCGCAGACAACCCGGCTGGAACGTCCTCGACACAGGCGACTTCAACGGGAACGGCTCGGACGATGTGCTGGCGGCGAATCCGACCGGCATCACCGGGAACGTCGGACTGCTCGGATTCTGGGACAGCGGCACGGACTGGAACACATTCGCCGGGTATTCCGGGAAATGGGAGCAGATCGCGACCGGAGATTTTGACGGAAACGGCTCCGACGACATGCTGTGGCGCGCGGAGGTCACGGACGAAAACGGCACGGCATGCTACGGCTACTGTTCGTGGCTCATGGGGATTCCCGAGGGCGACGAGAACTGGCAACGCATCGGCGCGCTCGGCATTGACGAATGGGACTTCCTCGCCGCGGGCGACTTCAGTGGCGACGGCACGGACGACCTCGCGATGATCGGTCCGGACGGCTCCGTGAACATCTGCGAGCTTGAGGGCGGTCAGCTGAAGAATTACTCCGCTGAAGAACGCGAGGCGGGCAAATCCGCCTGGACGCAGATGGGCACGGCCGATGCCACGGAATGGACCTTCGCCGGAGTCGGCGACTTCAACGGCGACGGCACGGACGACCTCGCCTGGTGCAGCAAGTTCACAGGCGAAGTCCAATACTGGCGGATCGCAGACAAGCAGATCGCCGGCAGGCACACCATCGCAACCATCGCGTGACGCCTGCGGACTGAACAGCCGCGCCGGCGGACCTATAAAAAAAAACAGGGGGCCATCCCGTCCGGGACAGCCACCTGTCTTGATCGCTCCTGACCGACCGCTCCCCGAGTACTCCTCGGGAACGGGACGGCCCGGAATCACGGGATGTAGGCGATGAGCGTGATTTCGTTGTAGGTGGTCGTGGGACTGCACTGGCAGCGGCGCACCATAAACTTGTATTCCGGCACCCACTCGTGCAGCAGCGGGGCGATTCCGAAGAATTCGTCCGGCTCATGGTAGATCGCCACCGTGATCAGCGGCTTGTCGCGCTTGATCATCTTTTCAGCGCCCTTGATCACGCGGAGCCCCATGCCGTTGACATCGGCCTGGATCCAGGCAACATGCCCTTTCACGTTTTTCCGCTGTTCGAAAAGGTCCAGATACGCCATTGGGGACACGGTCATGCAGGGCTTGCCATTCTGGTCGCGGTCGGGCAAGGTCACCTGGCTCTCCTCGTCGGCTACGCAGATCTTGTACAGTTCCAGGTTTTTGAGTCCGGCATGGGCGATGTTCGCCTGAACGAACATCAAATTTCCCACGGACGGCTCGAAAGCGTACATCTTCTCCGGCTTATACTGATTCATCGCGATCAGGGACGCTCCGCAGAAGGCGCCGCACTGGTAGAATATGCCGCCGGCAAGACGGTCCGTGACCGAGGGATCCAGGTAAATCGCGCCATGACGGTAGAAGAACTGTGGAGGATCGTAGTACGAATACTCACCGTTCGTCAGCTTCGCATATTCCGAATACTTCTCCAAGTGCGCCTTCCAGTCGGTGCGTTCGGCATCCGTGAGCATTCCGATCGGATGATAGAACATCAGATGGCGGAACTCGGGGGTCGGAAACGCCTCGAGCCGTTTCATTCCGAGCCTCACTGCCTCCACGCTCGCTTCGTCGCAGAGAAGCGGCTCCAGGTTCTTCAATGCATCGGGGTGCTGCGCCAGATAGGGTCGGAACATGGCGGCAAATGTGCAGATCTTCTGCGGGACGCGGAGCAGCTGGAACTTATCAAAAAGTTCCTCTTCCATCTCCTGCCGTTTCTTCTTCTGCGACGTCCCGGCATTGACGGAAATGGTATCCGACACGTTTTTCCGCGGGGTGACGGAGATCGTGTCCGACGCCATTTGATTCACCTGGGGAGCGGCAGAGATAGCGGGCTCCTCTTCCTCGCGGTTGCGGGGCGTCACGGGCGGCGCGGGTTCCTTTTTCTTCGGAGCCGGCGGAGGTGCGGGGATGGTCGCAACGGACTGAGCATCGTCCCCCAGCCCGAAATTGTCCTCGAAACCGTTCCCGGCGTCTTCGCCGAAATTGTTGTTCGCGGCGTCTTCCCCGAAGTTGTCTCCTGCGTCCGTCGCAGAGACGGTTTCCGCGGGCTGTTTCTGCTCCTGATCGTCCGTCTGGACCACAGCGGCCTGTTCTTCGTCTGTCATAGTAAAACTCCTGTTCAAAAATGATGGTCAGGCGGGGTCGATCGACCCGAGCGCCTCCCTGAAATGTTCCAGCATGACCGGCACGAGCGGGGCGTTCGTGCAGAGGATACCCTCCGACGGCCAGTTCGCGCCACCGTTCATGTCGAGCACCGAGGCTCCGGCTTCGGCCGCGATCAGCGCGCCCGCCGCCACGTCGTATTCCTTCAGCGCGATCTCCCAGTACACGTCCACGCGTCCCGCAGCAACAAAGCACAGGTCGAGCGCGGCGGAACCGCAGCGCTTGATGTCCTGCGCGATGGGAAACACGCGGTCGATGATGGGCATGTTGTTTTTCTTCAGTCCCGCCCGCAGGCAGGCAAACCCGGTGGCGACCACGGCCTTGGAAAGCGCGTCGCAGCCGGACACATGGATCGGACGGCCGTCCTCGAAAGCGCCTTTGCCCTTCTCGGCGGAAAACATCATGCCGAGTCGCGGTGCATACACGCATCCGGCGATGGTCGTGCCGTTCTCCTTCAGTGCGATGGAGATGCAGAAGAACGGATGCCCGTGCACGAACGACTGCGTGCCGTCGATGGGATCGACCACCCAGCAGAACGGCGAATCCAGATCGCGGCGGCCGTACTCCTCGCCGAACATGCCGTGCCCGGGGAAACGCTTCTGTATTTCCGCGGCGATCAGCGTCTCCACGGCCTTGTCGGCAGTGGACACGATGTCCTTCGGCGTGCTTTTGCAGGCGATCGCGTTTTCCTTGATATGGGTGAAATATTTCATCGCCTCGGCACCGGCGAGCCGTGCGATTTCCTGAATCTGCGTGATGTAGTCCATGTTCCGCGCCCCCTTCCGTTCAATCCAGCCGGACCTGCCCGATCAGCTCCGTGACCGAGGCGATCCCGTGCGAGTCCAGGTAGGCGTCCAGCTCCTCGATCACGCGGAGCGGGGCGCGCGGATCGGCGAAGATGGCAGTGCCGACCGCCACGGCGGATGCCCCCGCGAGCAGGAACTCGACCGCATCCAGGCCGTTCATGATGCCGCCCATGCCGATGATCGGGATGGAGACCGCTTTCGCCGCCTCGTAGACGAGCTTGATGGCGACCGGCTTGACCGCGGGGCCGCTCATGCCGCCCGTGACGTTCGCGATCTTCGGACGGCGCGTCTCCACGTCGATGGCCATGGCGGGGATGGTGTTGATAAGGCTCAGGATGTCGCTGCCCGCATCCTGCGCGGCGAGCGCGAAATCGGCGATGCGGGACACGTTCGGGCTGAGCTTGGTGATCAGCGGAATGGTCGTGGCCTTCCGGACGGTGGAGACGACCGAGGCGAGCGCCTTCGGGTCGGTGCCGAACGCCAGTCCGCCCTCCTTCACGTTCGGGCAGGAAACGTTGATCTCCAGCGCGGCGACGAAGTCCTTTTCGGCTTCGAGGCGTTCTGCCACATATGCGTAATCTTCGGGTTTCTTGCCCCAGATGTTCACGATCACGGTCGACTTCGTCTTTTTCAGGCGCGGCAGATAGTGGTCCCCGGTCAGGAACGCATCGATGCCGGGCCCCTGCAGGCCGATGGCGTTCAGCATGCCGCCGGTGACCTCGGCCACGCGGGGAGTCGGGTTGCCGTGCGAGGGCCACGGCGCGATGCCCTTCACGACCACCGCGCCAAGCTGTTCGACCGGGAAAAAGTCCTCGTATTCCTCTCCGTATCCGAACGTGCCGGACGCGGTCATGACCGGGTTCTTCAAAGCGAGCGGTCCGAGTTTGACGTTCAGATCAGCCACAGTACACCTCCTGAGCAGGGTAGACCACGCCTTCCTTGCAGCTGCGGGAATACCGCCAGCCGTCCGGCGAATCCTTGTCCACGACCTTGATTACGCAGGCGAAGCACGCACCCACGCCGCAGCCCATGCGCTGATCCATGCTGACCTCGCACTTGAGGCCGAGCTTCGCAGCCGTCTTCGCCAGGGCGTACAGCATCGGCGCGGGGCCGCAGCCGTAGACCATCGTATTCGCGGGAAATTCGTCCTTGCGCACTTCCATCAGCTCCGTCACGAAGCCGCGGAACCCGCGGGAACCGTCGTTCGTGGCAGTCTCCACGCGCCACCCGAGCGCCCGATATTCGTCGATGAGGATGAAATCGGATTCCGTCCGGGCGCCGAGGAAGAGGATACCCGGGCGCGGCGACTTTTTCGCGAGGAACAGCGTAGAGGCCGATCCGTAGCCGCCCGCGGCGATCACCGGGAACGTGTTTTCATCGGGCATGGTGTAGCTCGTGCCAAGCGGGCCGAGGATGCGGCAGGATTCGCCCGGCTTCATCTGTGCCAGACGTTCCGTCCCCGCACCCACGACTTTGAACACCAGCGTGAGCTCCCCCGTCTCCGCGTCTGCATCACAGATACTGAACGGACGCCGCAGGATGTGGTCGAGCGCTTCGCCGATGCGCACATGCACGAACTGGCCCGGCTTCGCCTCGGCCGTCACGTGCGGCGCATGGAACACGATCCGGTGGTACGCCCCGTGCAGGACGCCGCACCGGAGGATGGGACACGGCAGATCATTCATGGAACAATTCTCTCCTATCTGGAAAGTCCGCGTAGCGGAACAGCGGACAATAGCATGTTTTTTGATTCAATAATATACAGCTTCGCGCCCGAAACGTCAAGACCTTTCCTGTTTTTTCCCGCACTTCAGCCCGAATCATTCTTTCCCGGCGGCCATAATCCCTTTTCTTTTGCCCGGGATCATTCCGCTTCGCCGGCTCGAACGTTTTCGCCTCGTTCGCACTTCCGTCCTGCGCCGTCCAATCAGCGAAAAAGCCTGACAGACAATCGATCACGATAGATTTTTTTATTATTTTTTTCGTTTCACGATTTTTTCACTTGACTTTTATTCTTCCGCGGTGTATGGTATTGCAATCTTGCGACAGACCGCACAACAGAATGGATCATCGGATCCACTCCGCTCAGCCGTGCGGGACTGTTTAGGATACACTGTTCGGACAATGCGTAAGCTATTCAGGTTGAAGTGTTCTTCAGCGGGTTGCTCCAGTGCATTCAGTTGTGCCGTACATCATCGCACTGAATTTCAGGCCGCCAGCCCGAAAAGGTTCGTCCCGCCAGATTATTTGAAGCGGAATAACCGCGAAAGGACAACTCCACAATGAGACTGTATGTGGGCAATCTCGCATTCTCCACCAC
>Ga0310786_10000526_pt1 | contig 62782 bp, 76 predicted proteins | sample AusTroGonzalo_MG_FD_203881 | JGI IMG/M metagenome (GOLD analysis project Ga0310786, IMG submission 203881) | Bovine rumen microbial communities from tropical cattle in Woodstock, Queensland, Australia - Gonzalo_03 (v2) (version 2) | ecosystem: Host-associated > Mammals > Digestive system >...
CTATCTATTCGTTGAAGGACTTGTGCAATCGCAAAGACATCGTTGACGAGATTGTACGTCTACTGAAAGAAGACAGGTTTGAAGTGACTGGGGAAGTGCAATGTGTCGCAGAACTTGATATGTACTGGTATGACCTGTACATCAAGTGGAGAAATGATTGATACGAGTGGAAGACAGTCATAATGCTTGAGTAAGTATAAATAGCTTGCAAACTTAAAAGGGCTAACTGATGAAGAGAAAGTGTGTTCTCGGTGTCCTGAAGACGGAAGAGGGAATCAGGATCAAAGAAGAGATGCTGAATTGGCTAGAGTCTCGATATGAAGTTTTTGTGATTGAACAGGAATCTCCCGGGAAATTATACGAATGGCCAGCTCTGAAGTTCGCTGCTGATCTATCCGAGAACTCTATGGAGCCAGTCCTGTACTTACACACAAAGGGTGCTGGAAATCCTAGAGAGCAGCAGAAGTGGGTCAGAGACTTCTGGAAGACCGAGTTCACAGACAAGATCAGCCAGTACTTCGATGCTGTAAGCACTCTGAGTCCTACTGTATCAGCTCCGATAGTCAGCAAGAAGAACAGAATATGCTGGTTCAATGGATTCGTGATGAATCCTGCTGCGGCTAGAGAGATAGGAAAGAGAATAGTCATCAAGTACGACCGCATGTGGTATGAGCAGGGACTTCTGACGAGCTGTACTAGCGTAGACTGTGTCGGAATTCTAGCTGACTGTGCAGATACTCCAGAAGACGGTTGGGACGAGTTCATACGCTACATGTTCAAGAGAGTAGGAATAGTAGCTCTAGCTAAGGGAGAGAGCAGATATCTCAATGAGTGGCTAGATTATCATGCTAGAATAGGGATAACAGACTTCTTCTTGTTCGATAACGGAGAAATAGGCGATGACTCTCAGGCTAGAGTTATAGACGCATTCAATAGGACACACCCAAAGACTTCAGTGCATCTATACGATATTCGTGGCAGAGCTGCGCTAGAGAAGATCGGATTCCAAGCTGGAGCATACAACTATATCACGTCTGAGCTGCAGAAAGGAAGATATCCAGCTAGATGGCTGGCTTATATAGACATAGACGAGTTCATACATCTAGATGAAGAATTTCCGACTATACAGTCTTTCCTGTGGTCTGACCCATTCCGATGGTGTGACCAAGTGCATCTGAACTGGCGCTGCTTCGGAGACAATGGCGAGGTCAAGTATCGTGATATTCCTGTTCGCGAGAGATTTAGAACTTCGGCGTCTATAGACTGCAGATACAATGATGACATAGCTCATACCGAGAATCAGTACGTAAAGAACATAGTCAGACTGTCGTCTAGACCTCGCAACTCTCAAGCTCACACTGCTTACATGAAGGACGGTGTATGTCTTGATGCGCTCGGAAAGAGTATCGACGGAAATCGAACGATCTCTGACAGAATAGTCCATCAGCGTGCTTGGATAGATCACTACTGCACTAAGTCTCTCGAAGAGTACATCGATAGGAGATGTATTGATCTGAGAAATATCGCTAACTCTGATCAAGTAGATATAGAGAAGCGCATAAGATGGTACTTCAACTTGAACGACAAGACAGAAGAGAAGATAGAGTATATAAGAAAAAAGCTGGGGAATAATTATGCTTCATGAGCTAGGAATAAAGTACAATACTGACAAGGCATTCGATCATAAGTTCTGTGACTTCTATGAGAGTCTTCTAGACAAGAGCTGCAAGAGGATATGGGAGATCGGAGTATGGGAAGGCGCTTCTCTCAACATGTGGGCTGATTACTATCCAGAAGCAGAGATTATTGGTTTCGACATAGCTGACAAGAGACACCTAAAGCTTGCTAAGAACTGTAAGACTATGTATCTTGATCAAGGAAATATAGACCAGCTCAAGCAGCTAGCTCAGTGTCGAGGAATAGACCTGATCGTAGATGACGGATCACACATTATAGATCATCAGATATTGACGTTCGAGACACTGTTTAGTTCTCTGAGAAGTGGCGGAAAGTATATCATAGAAGATCTTCATACTTCTACTGATGCATGGCATGGATATAACTATAGAGACCGAAAAGGGACTCTAGAGTATCTGTATGATCTGATTCACGGAGACATGCCTACTGGCTATCCAGCTCAGTATCGAACTGCAGATATAGCTAAGGAGATAAAGTCAATAGCTGTTCTGTCAAACTTCAGAGCGGACGGAACGAGAAGCATAACTTCTGTGATAGTGCATAAGTAGCTATAGTTTACATACAACATATCTCATAGAAGTCTTATAGATACAGAGAAAGGCAGAGACCTCTTAGGTCTCTGCCTCGTCGTTCAGAGTATTATTAGTTTAGCTAAAGCTCTTGATCAGTCTGAGTACATTCGTTATCTTCTTTTTACCATCGTGGTCGGGAGACTAGTCTCCCGACCAGTTCCTTCCTTTGTAATTCTGAATATCTTTTGCGATTTCAGCCTCTTGACTTCTATGCTCGCGAATAGCAGCCTCCATATCTTCTGGATGATCCTTCAGAAAGTCGTGAATCTCTTTAAGAGTCTCTGAGTCTGCCTTCACTGGCCAGTTCTTAGCGTTGCTCTCTTCGACGGTCCAGCTAGGAATCTCCGGAGCATTCTCTAGATGTCCTAGAGTGCCGTATCCTAGATCTACCCAGCCGCGAGTATAGAGTCCAGTGATTCTTGGAAGAACTCCATGATCTACATCACCGTTCGACCATGCGATTCTGAACTTGATGCTAGACGGATCGATGTCCTTGTAAGCGATCACAGTGCGATACTCATTGGGATCTTCAATGACCTTCATGTCGGCTTCGCGGATGAGTTCATCTTCTAGCTCCGACTTAATCTCTCTAGCTCTCTTCTTGAACTCGTCTCTCTGCTCTCTGAATAGCTCCATCTGGTCTGTGATTCCTACACGATCCATGAACTCTTCGTCAGACATGTTCAGAGCGTCGAGTGCTCCAGAGTCTCGAAGATCTCTGACTTCGTATCTGATGTCACGATAGTCTGCAGCTTCTGTGTATCTCTTGGAATTGAGGTAGCGCTCGATCGCAGTCTTAGCAGCATTGATCTTTCCGACTTTGTTTCTCTTCAGATCATTGCGATCGACTCTGCCTAGCCCGAAGAGGTCTATATAGCCCTCAGTGACTAGCTTTCCAGAGGATTCTAGAACTTCTATCGCTTCTTCTATGCTCATCTGATTCTCAGACTCGACATCTCTAGACTCTTTCACATCTTCCTTTTTCTTGAAGTCTAGATCTATGCACCACTGGCCTTCGTGAGAAGGAGCATCCGAATCGACGCACTTTCTAGCGACTCCGGAGACTCTGTACTCCTTCAATAGAATCTCGAGTGTCCTAGCCATGAGCTTTCCTAGCTCTTCTGCGCCTTCATAGCGAGCAGTCCTGACCAGAGCAGTAGCCCTGAGACCGTCTTCTGCTTGTTTCCATGTGATACTCTCGAACTGATCGAAGCTGTCTAGAGCGTCCTTAGTCTGACTTCTGACTCCATACTCGCTCAGAGCGCTCTCGGTCTTCATGTTCTTGAACATCTGAATGTCCTTCAAGTGCTTCTCTGCTGCTTCTCTGCTCTTGTGAGAGCTTATCACTTTGCCAGTGTCATGCGAGATGATGCACCAAGGCGCATCTTCACCTTTGCTGTTCTTGTGTCCTTCTCTGTACTTTACCATTCTTATACCTCTTTGATGCCTAGCATCTTCTGACACTCTTCACACAGCTCTTTGTCCCAGTTGTCTAAGACAGCTGATAGAAGAGTCGGAAGCTGATCATTGTCTGGTCCGAATCCGACTTCAGAAGCATTTATCAGATTTGTAAAGAATCTTTTACCTTCTTCGGTGTCAGTCTCTAGCAGAAGCGCTCTGATAACTGCCTTTCCATACTTCTTAGGCGAGAACTTCTCGGTGTATACGTTCGCGAATGCGTCATAGTCGCTGGTGCCAGGAATGTTGATCTTGACGCCGAACGAGGTCTCGCTATAAGCCGTCCTCTTCTTTCCGTTCTCGTCATACGAGTAGAAGCTCGATCCGCTGTAGTGAGGAACGACTTCAAAGAGCTTCTTTCCGTTCTTCGTCATAGAGTCGACCATGCGAGCGAGCTTTTTCACGCGCTCGTCCTGCAGATCTGCTACGATATAGTCAATGAGATTTGCCATAAGAGTTCTCCATAGTATTTCTCTTTATTTATACCCCTAGATGGGTTTACAAAATACATAATTTTCTTATATTTTCCTTGTACAACTCAAAAACGGAGGATCTATGTCCGCTATGAAGTACATTCTCGATAGCGATGTCGATGTTCAAGATCGACTCGGGCTGTCGGTTTGTAAAGATCATGTCAAGGTAACCGGAGAATACTCCGCCGACTCTGTCGCCAAGTTCAAGTTAACCTGGAAGGCTGAGCAGGCTATGAGGAGGGCGCATCGAGGGCGCATTCCAGTCTTGACTAAGACTCACTTCTACTGCTTTGACGGCAGAGGAACCGCAGAACTAGGAAAGAAGGAGTACTGATGACTTTCGAAGAAGCTAAGCAGACAGCGCTAGACGTGATGAGCGACTATCCCGACCAGATCGATGTTACGATCTCCTCACAGGAAGGCAAGACCTATGTCCAGATCATGTACGACAAGTCCCGCAAAGGAAAGCGTGATGAAGATATGACGATCTGCGACGAGGGCTGGCTAGTCTACAATCAGTGGTACGAGGATCTGACCCTGAAGCCCGTTCGCGGCATACCCGAGTACTCTGCACTGATAGGAATCGAGCGCGGGCAGTTCTACGAGTTCCTGTGCCGTCAGATCGAGATGGTCGCAGACATCACATACTGAAAAATCTAAAATTTATGGTTTAGATTTCTCAAGGATTTTCTTATATTTTTTCTGTAACTTCAACAAAGGACCAACTATGAAGAAAGAAGTGGAACTCCTCCAGACCCTCGACCCTCAGAAGCTCTACGAACAGTTCAGCCGAGCTGTCCTGGACGGCTTCAAGTGCATCAAGGAGATGCCAGAGATCCCGCAGCACTATTCGACCTTCATCGTATCACTGAGCGCCCTGAAGATGACGAAGAAGAACATCTACGGCATGGCCATCAAGTTCTGCACCTACACGGACGGCAAGGGCGCCAAAGAGATTCTCTTCTTGAACGGCAATGACACTGTGGAGCTCGTCACTTTCGAGCAGCTCGTCGATTCGATCCAGATAATGAAGAAGAAGTTCAAGTACGAGCACATCGACTTCTCAGTCAAGAACGAGCTGTGCCTCAAAGATTTTCCGGAGAAGTAGCTAATGAGAATCGAAACTAAGTACATACAGTCAGACGCTCTGCGCTGCGGCATGGATCTGTGCAGGCAGATCAAGAAGTTCGGCCACGAAGCTTACGTCGTCGGCGGCTGTGTCCGCGACCTCGTCCGCTGGGGCTTCGGTCAGACAGACAAGCCAGAGATCCACGACGTTGACATCGCGACGAACATGCCTATCGAAGCCCTTCAGAACAACTTCAGGACGGAGAGCAACAACGGCGAAGCGCACGGCACGATCCTCGTCTTCCACATCTACGGCTACCCGTTCGAAGTGACTCAGTTCCGCAAGGACGGCGCTTACACGGACGGTCGTCATCCCGACACGGTAGACTTCACGAGAGACTTCAAGGAAGACGCTGCACGCCGAGACTTCACGATGAACGCTATCGGCATGGACGGTGACGGCAACTTGATCGATCCTTTCGACGGCATCCACGACATCGACGTCGGCATCGTTCGAGCTGTCGGCGACGCTGACGCACGCTTCAAGGAAGACAGTCTGCGCATCATTCGCGGTCTCCGGTTCGCGGTCAACTTCGGCTACGAGATCGAAGAGAAGACTCAAGCTGCGATGAAGGCGAACGCCACTTTCTTGAACAGCCTCTCTAACGAGAGAGTCCGCAAAGAGATCGCTGCCGTCAAGAACAAGGACTGCGGCTTCCAGCTCTTCTTGCACAAGCTCGGCAAGTATGACATTCTGGACAATCATCCTATGTTCGAATGGCTCGACAAGCACGCTCTGCACGTCGCTGCTCTGAGAGCCAGAGGCTTCAACAAGACTTCTGTCTTCACGATGATGACGCTGTTCAGCCACCAGAGTGATCGTCAGGCTGAGCTGTGCCTTCTCACTCGCGAAGAGAAGAGGCAAGTGAAGTGGTTCCACAAGTTCTGGGCTAAGCGTGAAGACGTGAAGATGAAGTGGGCGGATCTCATCGAGTTCGTCCGTGGCGACTGGGAGACTTTCCTCAGCATCTTAGACCAGCGCGATCTTCCCGAGTGGGCGATGCTCATTCCTCAGGCTATCGCGCTGAGCAAGATGAAAGTCAATCAGGCTGCTATCAGCCGCAAGCTGATGGATGAAGGCTATGAGCCTGGTCCCGTCTTCGGCGACATGCTTCGCGCTGAGATCCAGAAGATCTACCAACAGGAAGTGGATAAGATGTAAATAACTTGTTTACAAATTGTTCAGACTTTGTTTAGTCTTTGTTTAGGGACAAAAGAGAGACGGTCATGAAGACCGTCTCTCGAACTTTGATCAGGCTATCCACCTTAGCTTATTGGCTGCCGCCAGAAGCGACCGCCGGGACTCGAACCCTATTTTCCTCAATGCCGATCGTCATTTCAGTCAAGCTTCATGAAGTGCTCTCGCAAGAAGTCCTGGCTGATCCAGAACTTTCCGACTAGAACTCTTCCGTCATCGTGAACTTCAGTAGCGTCATACTCGCGTCCTCGCCGGAAGATCTGGCCGAGATTTCCATGTGTGAAGCTCTTCGTGCACAGATATACTCCCAGAGGATCTGACTCTGACTCATTGATTCTCTTTCCGCTCATCTCTAAGATCTCAAGGGCCTCTTTGACTGACATGCTCTTATTCTTCTTGCTAAGAAGCTGCTGGCCTATCCGCTCGATGATCTCTTCTACGCTCAGATATCCGTCTTGCACGAGCTTCAAGATGTCGTAGCCGCGAGAAGCCAAGAACTCTTGAGGGTCTAGATTCTTTAGACCGCAGAGAGTCAGAACGACGTGGTCGAACTGAGCCTTCTGGACGCGATCCATAGCTTTGATGCGCTTGACAGCTATCTTCTTCTGGAGCGCAGGTGCGCTATCTACGATCTCGGTAGCGTACTTCTCGAAAGACTCAGTGATCTTGCCTATGCGGCTGAAGTTGTCTCTTATAGACGAAGCGCAGTCGAAAGAGCTCATCTTGTCGTCATAGAAGTCCTTGATCCACTCTTCAGCGTGCTTCATCTTGGAAGGATCGATGACGATTCCTACTGATACTAGCGTATCTAGCACTTTGCTCTTGTATGCGCCATACTTGTCTTCCAGACCTTCTACTATGCACTCTCTAAGTCTCTTCATTCTAGACTCCTGTACTTTAAATCTAGATTATTTATAGCCTTGTGCTAATTTTTCCTATATTTTCTCCGAAGATACACTATAAATATCCTATATAAGGGGAATTACTATGAGCGAATTTGATGACGCTAAGAAACTTCTCGAGTCGACTGGACACGTGATTCTAGAGAAGCGTGAGAAGAAGACTTTCGACACGTTCATGACATATCTGATGGATCAGGAAGGCAGGTGCTCTGCTGACGGTGGAGACCACACCTTCTACTGTCTCAAGCTGAACGACGAGAACTTCAGCTTCGACGGCTACGACAAGTTCAAGGAACAGATCGACAGAGAAGGACTCTATGACTGGTCTTGGGTCGCAGGTCTGATTCCGAACAAGAATCTAGACTCGCAAGGAAGAGTCCCAGTCAGCTGGCTTCCGATCTTCGGTGATCCTAACCGATATGTAACAAAATGGTTACGGAATGGAACTCCGTCTGGCGCAGTGGAAGAAGTATTCCGTGACCGCAGAATGAAGATCAAGGACCGCATCGACTACTTCGCTATTCCCGCAGAGGAGCAGCTGAGCTTGAACTCTCTCAAGGAAGAGCTCGAGAAGATCGGACTTCCTTGCCGCATCCGCAACAACTACCGTAAAGGAGACTTCCTAGAGACGAATCTGGAATTCAGCCAAGAAGCATGCAACAAGTGGCACGACATTCCTGTCTCTGGCGGCTACAGGATCGTATGGCTGATTCGCAATAAGTACATAATCAACAAGCATAAGTTCAACTCCGTCGAGAAAGTCGTAGACTACTTCAAGGAGAACAAGGAACTCTATGAGATCGCTGAGGCAAAGGCGGTAATCGAGAAGGCTGGAAAGAAGCTCATCAAGGAGTCAGGATCTGACTATTCATTCGAAAGAATGAAGAAGATCACGGAGATCCTCTACGACAATATTGAAGAGCTGAACTACGACGACGCTCAAGACATCGCTGACTACTTCACCGAGAAGATGGAAGTTCTGGACATGGACCGTGAGTACGTAGCAGAGACTCTAGAGCAGATGCTAGACGACTGCGGAATTCGAATCTCGTTCGATCTGGCTACTAATCTGGCTTCTAAGATCATAGCGCTATAAATAAGGAAAATAAAACTTTACAAGTCCAGCGGTTTTACAGAATCGCTGGAATTTTTGTAAATTTATCTTGGAAGGCTTTTATGAGACCTACATTCAAAGTACTATACGAAGAGTTCAACAAGAACGAGATCCCGTTCGTGAATTGGTTTGAGTTTGGACAGTGGTCAGTCATCAAGAAGGAGCTCTCTGGTCTGATCAAGAAATTCAGAAAGTTAGAGAAGCTAGACTTCAAGAAGAACCAACCCGAGATCAAGAAGTTCTTCGAGAAACATGTATGGTCAGTAGAGTACAAGAAGGGCAATAGCTGGGAAGAGCTCATCGAGTACGCTGTCGAAAAGCGTCTAGACCGTCTCTGCATGTACTACTTCTGGGCTAAGTGCGAGTATGAAGTGATCGTGTCTTCTTGGCCTCCACGAGAAGGATCTGAGAGAAAGATCGACATCTACACTCAGCTCAAAGCGAACTGGGACATATTCAGAGAACTCGTATTCAAAGAGTTGAAGCTCAGATGACGCAAGACGAAAAGAAAAAGTTCGACAGTCTGACGGACACATCGTATCTGTTCAGACTGATCTTTGCGAGAGCTGGGCTCGATCTCACGTGCATACAGATCGACGGGAAAGACTGCTGGCACTTGTACTACAAGACGGCCATCGTAGGAGCAGTCACGACCAGACTGTGGGAGACAGAAGCCGACACTTGCACCTTCACGAACCTGCATCTCTACAAGTACTTCACGGACAAGTTTCCGAAAGTCAAGGACTTCAGGATGTCAGAGTACTTTGAGTGCAAGGAGGGAAAGCGAGTCAGATTCTTGTTCGACAAGTTCGATGACTACACCGAGCAGATCAAGAAGTGCTCCGAGTCGCTTGTCAAGCATGATGAAGATGAAGAAGCTCCCGACTGTCTAGAAGACGCTATCGCTAGACTGAAGGACTTCTGCGACGAGTTCGACGAGAAGTTCTCTAACAATACGCTCTTCAAAGACGTGAGGGCGCTTCTGAACGAGAACGAGAGACTTAATAATATACTGAAAGAGGTTGAAAATGGCAATGACGCTAGAAGAAGCAGTTCAGAAGAGGGAGGAGCTAGTAGCGGAGCAGAGGAAGTATGCTCAAGCGATCAAGATTCTGAAGTCGGAGAGCATTCCGGAGAACGGAGCGATCAGGACGGCGATAGGACTCTACGAGTCGAAGATCAAGTTGATCGATGAGCAGCTGAAGGAGCTCGCTAACAAGGCTCTGACGACAGTGAAGCCAGAGTGGACGATCGAGTTCAACTTCGAGGGTGAGAGGACTTACATCACTGAGTGCAAGATCGTCGTCGAGAAGTACCCGGACCCTGATGATCTGTTGACCTGGGACTCTAAGGAAGCTGCTGAGAGCTTCGCTAAGTGGTACGGGTACAAGCACGGCTGGGAGATCGTTCCGGTCTCCCAGCACAAGAAGAAGTAATCGATGAAGCTGTTCGTAGTCTCCGACATACACACGGACGTCTGGTTTCCTTATGCGGTAGAGAGAGACCGCTGGAAGCTCGATGATCCGCCCGAGTCAGCTTCGATGGACACCCTCGAGCACATCTGGAAGACGTTCGAATATCCTCTAGACGTGGACGCCATCTTAGTTGCCGGAGACATAGCGAACGACTATCTGACGACGACATACACGCTCAAGTGGCTGTCTGAGAAGTACAAGAAGGTCTACTTCGTCGTCGGCAATCACGAGATGTGCGTACGTGGAGGAACTCCGAGCAAGAGCAACCTGCAGTTCCTGAACAGCTACGAGAAGGTGACCAACTTGGGACGCTACGCTGACTCGCTCGGAAACTGCTATCTTCTCGACGGATCTAAGATAGACGGCATAGCGGGCACTATGGGATTCCCTGACTTCAAGTGCTGCTGCTACGATGTCGCTGCTGAAGTGAGAATGAAGCTCGCTTGGCGGCGCACATGGTTCGACGGAAAGCACTGGAGACTCGCTAGTCTGAACCCGGATGATCTGTGGGAAGTCGAGAAGACGAGGATGATCGATCTCGTAGGGTCTAAGCCTAAGGCCATGGTCACTCACTACACGCCTATCCAGGTCGGGATAACCTTCGACGTGAGGAACGATCCGGGGAACGCATTCTTCTTTTTCGATGCTAGAGAGTTCCTTGAAGAGTTCGAAGAGGACGCTTACTGGGTATGCGGGCATACGCACTACCACTATAAGGCGGTATACACGAACGCTAAAGGCGCCAAAGTCACTATCCTGTGTAACCCGAACGGCTATCCAGACAGCTCCCACGGAGCGCTCTATGCGCCAAGCGAGAGGCGTCCTGGAACGGCAGTCTGCATAGGCAGAACCGAGAACGAGCACTTCATCATCGAGATATAAATAAAGAGAATAACATTCAAGGAGTTTTTCTAAGATGACTACTGAAAACGAAAACATCAAGGACGAAGAGCTCAACGAAGCTGAACTCAGCGACGTGAAGAACTCGATCGCCTCTCTATGCAAGAAGTACCTCACTGGCTCGTTCTTCGACAAGCTAGTCGACACAAGCGGAATCAAGATCGCCAAGGACATCCTTCTCGGCGACCTGAAGAACATGATCGGCAAGGGCACTTCTGGTCCTGCGGCTAAGAAGTTCGCTAACGCTATCCAGATGGCTAAGAATCCTGTGGCAGTCGACACTATCATGTCGAACTACATGCTCAAGGGCGACGGCATGGGATCTAGCATCGGCTACACTGAGTCTGCTGAAATTAAAGGATTCCGTGAATATCTGAACGAAACCAATAAGGGCGGATGCTGCGGCGGAAAGAAGAAGCCGTCTGAAGAAGAGATCGAAGAAGCCATCAAGGTCGTGGAGGCTGAAGGCTGCAGAGTCAGCCGACTCGAAGAGTCCAATGAAGAGAAGAGCTACGTCACTGAAGAAGAGATCGAGAACGCTAAGAAGATCGTCGAGTCTCGCGGATTCAAGGTTCGTGAGAAGAGAGTCAACGAGTCTGAAGAGAAAGACACTCTATTGAAGATCCAGGCTGATAAGCTAGGATTCGACATCAATGAGGTCGAGGATCTCATAGAGATGGCTTTGGCCGACATATCAGTTCCGACATATCTGAGAAACAAAGTCGAGCTCGGTCCTACTGATCACAGTGACGGCACAGTCAATGTCAAGGTATACGACGCAGAAGACATCTATGACGCTAAGGCCACGCTCGTCAAGCTGATCGACTCCTTCTTGGAGAACGCTACTGGCATCGAAGCCGAGATCTCCGAGGATCTGCTCGACAACTACAGCAGCCTCATCGATCTGTCCTAAAAGATAACAAATCTTTACAAAAAGCGCCCGTTCGAGCGCTTTCTTTGTGTTTTCTGAAAAAAAATTGAGATTTTCTTGATTTTTGGGGTTTAGATTTCTCAAAGAAGTACTTATATTGTATATGTAACTTCAACAAAGGACCTACCTATGAATATCTGGGACAACAAGATCGAGACCAAGTCTGGCGCCACCTTCAGCCTCCACTACCGTGGGCTCAAGAACGAGACCTACTCCGGATTCCTCCGCAACATCGAATGGCCGCGCAACTGCTCCATCTCGATTCCGAAGACCAAGGGCATGGCTGCCTTCCAGGTCATCGTAGACGAAGTGATCGACAACGAAGAGAAGTTCAACTCCGCGAACACTCTCGGCCGTCCTCGCTACTACGACATCCTCGCCAACGGCGTCGCTGGTCTTCCGACCGAGAACAAGGTCTTCAAGCTGCGTGAGTCCAACCCGGACTTCCACACCTACAAGAACTCCAAGCGCATGTGGTACTACAAGTCCATCGGCGGCAACTTCAACATGAAGTCCATCAAGATCAATCACATGCGTCTGATCGACTCTGTCTCCTTCAAGGAACTCTTCCCGTTCATCAAGAACGAAGAAGTCAAGGAAGTGCTCGAAGCGCTCCGCCGCCAGAAGTTCGAATTCGAAGGCGAGTTCATCAACTTCTGCGACCAGCTCATCGACGCTACCGAGGACACCCTGATCCAGTCCTACAACGCCTACATGAGGAGCTTGGTCGGCACCCACAAGACTCTCACCCGCAGCAAGAAGGACGGCTCTCCGTCTCTCACCTACTACGTCTACGTCTCTGCGGACGCCTCTGCTGCCGACAAGGCGCTCCAGGAATCCGCTGGTCGTCAGGACATTCCGGCCAATGCGAACGTCAAGGTCATCGAACTGAAGATGTTCCCGGAAGACTCCATCGCTAGCGCCATGACCGACAAGGTCCGCCACGACAAGCTGGAAGCCATCAAGGCTTACTTCGCCGAGCGCAAGGCTTCGAAGAAGGCTAAGAAGGCCGAATAATCTTACCTCATATCAAACCTCCAATTCCGCCTTTCGGGGCGGAATTTCTGTGTTCAGAATTTGTCTATATTTTGATCACTACTGGACTCCGTCCAGAACCTTATAAGGAAACTGCTATGGCAAGAATATACTCAAACTGGAAAGAGGCTTACGGCGAGATCAAGCGCGACGTCTCTGAGAACGGCATCTCCGTTCACACTAAGACCTACCAGAACAAGGACATCGAGAAGAACCCGATGTTCGAGACCAAGGAAATTCAGAATTACTCGTGGGTGCTCCAGAACGCTAAGTCTTCCGACATCACTGGCGTTACGCAGCCGTGGGCGGACGCTGAGTTCAAAGAACGCATCGACCCGACTGATCTCAACCCAGGCGAAGCTTGGAAGCTCAGAGCGGACGTATGGACACAGTTCATGGAGGATGGCAAGCAGAGCTACACGTACAACGAGCGCTACCACCGAAATGGCCAGCTCAACAAGGTCATTCAGTGTCTCATCGACGACCCGATGACCCGTCAGGCTTGGCTCTCGATGTGGGATCCCTGTGAAGACCCAGACAAGTTCACTGGAGTCGGCCGCTGTCCATGCACTCTGGGCTATCACTTCTTCTATCGAGGTGGAAAGCTCAACATGCACAACGTGATGCGCTCATGCGACATCTACACTCACTTCTGCAACGACGTCTACCTGTCTATCAAGCTGCTAGAGTACGTGGCAGAGAAAGTCGGCATGCCAGTGGGCAACTTCCAGCAGACAGTGTTCTCGCTCCACGCATACCGCAAAGACTTCGAAGATACGATCTTCTAATCTGATCTTCTGCTAGATCATAAAGAGACGGGCGACAAACCCGTCTCTTTCTATAAATAAATCAGAGGTTATTCATGAATAGACACGAAGCACTACACATCATCAAGGAGTCTGGTCTCGTCGCTGAGAAGATGACAGACGAAGAGAAGGAAGCTAAGCGCAAGGCTCGCAGAGAAGCACGAAAGGCTGAAGAGCAGGCCTATCGAGACGCTCATCTGAAGTTCAAGTGTAACAAGATCACTGGTAGTGGCTGTTTTGGTATGCTATATGATCTCTGCAAGAGCATGGAAGGGAAAGTTCCAGAGTTCAATCTATTCAGTGGAGATCACTACGGAGACGAGTATATCAACATATCTTGGAAAAAAGAAGATTCGAACGGTAAAGCTCATAGTGCGTATCTAAAGTTCAACATCAAAGAGCTGCCGAGGAAAAGGATCGTATGTAATCTGATAGTCGATGGAGAAGACACTGGAGAACGCTTCGAGTATAAGGACCCTGAAGCTAGTACTGACTCGTTCTTCTCGTATCAGACTCTGAACTGGGAATATCGAAACGGCAGCAGCTATGAGTTCGTCGTTACCGTCAACAAGAAAGCATTTACTGAATGGTTCCAGAATATCTCTAGAAAAGCTATTGAAGCTCTTGATAGAGTAGTCAAAATGAACAAAGATAGTAGCAAGAATGACGAAGATCGAAAAATTCCAGACTTCAAGTATATGGAGTTCATGTTTACTGATGATCCGATCGATTCTATGACTGGCGAACCGAATAGATATAGGGTCCCGAAAGATTTTGTCATGGAGTTCTTCCACGATAACTGTGGATCTGATAATGACAGCTACAAGGACTTCAAGGAATTCTTTGACAGCCTTGATATAAGCTTTATGAGAAGCATGTCTAATAGCGCCTCGCTGATGAGAGGTGGATTTAGCTTCAGTCAGTATAAGTGGTTCAGAAGAGGTGGAGCCAAGTTGAATGGAGATCTATGGTCATTCCCGGCATTTAGAGGTTATGACAATAATCAAGTTGAGCTGAAGGGCTGGAAACTTTTCTAAATATCTCAAATTCCGCTCCGCTGAGAGCGGAATTTTTTGTGTTCAGATTTTGTCTATATTTAAAGTTGAGGTAACTTTATGAACATTGTAGTCTACGGCTGCGACAACTCTGGAAAGACATCGCTCGCCAATCACATCGCGGACAAGTTCAAGTTCGAATACATCCGCAGCAAAGGCGGTCCGAAGATGGACCTGATCGAAGTTCTCAAGTACATTCACGAGAATCTCTACACTGGCGGCGACAAGGTGTTCGACCGCTTCACTCCCATCGAGGAGTTCGCTAACGGCATCGCTCTCCGCAACGAGAACAAGATCGCTACGAGCTTCATCGACACGACGGACTTCTTCAACGCCGTCAGCCTGTTCATCTACGCTCGTCCCGACATGGAGACCGTCAAGAACTTTGGCGAGCGCGAGCAGATGGACGGAATCATCAACAACATCGACCGTCTTCGCGGCCTCTACGACTTCTACACTGTCGACAAGATCGAGAACGTGAGACCGCTCTACATCTTCGATTGGACTCAGGATCCGAGCTACGATAAGATCGACAAGTTCTTGGAGATGTGGATCGAGAATGACGAGAACATTGGAAAAGCTTTCAACTTCGCAGGTTCATGCTGCGAATAACTCTAGAGGAAATCATGAACATTTCAGACTTCAAAGACAACAAAGAGTACATCAAGTACATGGACGAAGGCATCATTCGCGGCATGTTCAAGATGCAGGACTCTCTCGTAGACGCATACGTCAAGATCGAGAGCGAGAACTGCCCCAACAATCCGTACAACATTCATCGAGGCTTGGACATCACGAAGACGAACGACCAGCTCATCATCAAGATCCTCTCGCAGAGAGTCATGGAAGAGCTAGGCGAGATGAAGATGGCTGCTTCCGAGCACAATCAAGAGCATGTCAAAGAAGAGTTCGAAGATGCTCTCATCTTCGCTACCGAGATGATGATTCTGCTTGGAGTTGACGGCACTCAGTACGACGACACTGAGATCTTCGAAGACAACTACAACATGTCCTTCGACCAGCGCGTCGTAGTCTACGAGTACCTCACCTCCGCTACGAACTGTCTGAAGAACAAGACATGGAAGAAGGATCACGTTCTAGTAGACGAGAAGGCTTTCTGGCGCCGAATCCACAAGTTCTACATCACGCTTCTCCAGCTCGGTGAAGCTATCATGGGATCTAAGATCGACGTCTTCAAGTACTTCTACGCTAAGTGGTCGACTAACAAGTTCCGTCAGGTCTCTAACTATTAACTGGTTCATAGCAGAGCCGCGAGAGTGGAGCAGTCAAAAGCTCCACTCTCTTTGTAGAGGCAACTATGTAGAGGCAACTATGTTTAGAAAGTTTTACAAAAGTTTCTCCTAAAAATATGTATATTCTCGTATAAATAAAACAATTAAAGCTGGAATACAGCGCAAAGTGATAAGATGATCCTGACCGGAACGACATATCAGTCAAAATACGCCAATCACATGGCGGTTGAAAATTGCGGTCGCGATCAAGGCTTGAGCATCGATCCAAGATTTGCAATCAAGCCGCACCGCTGCGAATGACTTCCAGTCTCTAAGACGCTTTTATAAGAGGAGAACGAGGAAGTCACCACGACTTCCTCTCTTTTTTGTATAAGCGTCAAAACACCGTCTCGTGAAGATGATGTGCAGATTGACATTTCGGCAATGACTTATGGACTAGTAGCTCAGCAGGAAGAGCAGCTGACTCTTAATCAGCGGGTCGAAGGTTCGAGACCTTCCTAGTCCACTTATGGGGCTGCATGTACCAAGGCTGGCGATGGATCTTAGCAAGATCTGTGAGAAGGGTTCGATTCCCTTCGGTTCCACTATCCTCGTCTAGCTCAAGCTGGTAGAGCGTCTGTCTGATATGCAGGAGGTTTCTGGATCATGCCCAGAGGCGAGGACTAAAAGACTTCATGGGTGTAGTAAAACTGGTTATTACCGCATACTTTTAATATGCAGTTCACGGTTCAAATCCGTGCACCCATATTAAGACTAATCGGGCCAGTACCCCAACTGGCAGAGGGAGTTGATTCAAACCCAGCTCAGTGAAGGTTCGACTCCTTCTTGGCCCATTACGAGAAAAAACTGAAAAAAATTCAGAAATTGCTATTTACAAAATGCTCTAAAATTCCTATAATATATATGTAACACTTAGAAAGAGAGGATCTGCGATATGAAGTTCAGAATCGCCTACATCGGAAAGACCAATCACCTCAAAGAGCTCAAGGCTGCAGCTCAAGAGATCAACCCTACCGCTCGCTCTCAGTGGCTCGGCGTCGTATTTCCCGACGACGCGATCGAAGCTGAAGTCGGCAGCGTCGAAGAGGGCAAGGCTCTCATGAAGCACATCTACCAGAAGGTCGACTGCTTCCCTAAGTACTACTGCTATCTTGAAGACGAGGACAAGGACTGGTGGTCTCCGGACTACAAGACGTTCTACGGACATCACGTCCATTCTGACCGATATGACCGCAAGGCAAAGCCTCGTGACTATGCTTATGACGTCGAGGAAGAGCACTTCGAAGACTTCTTGGAGGCCTAATGATCTGGAAGCGCTCGACATACAGCAACAGCGGAACCCTGGCTGTGTTCGCAAACGATGACGATGGCAGTCCTTACGGCGTCGCTACCGTATATCTGGAAGGGCAGAGCGAGAGTCTCCCTAGAGACTGCGCATTCGTCGATACGAACAACTGGCCAGACGTGATCGAGACACTCGAGAAAGCCGATCTCGCAGAAGAGCTGATCGACGTCAACGGGTCTTCTGGATTCTGCGTCTATCCAGCGATGCGCTTCAAGATCGAGAAGATCTCAGAAGCACGATAAATTAAGTAGATTTGATTTGATGCTCCGATAGCTCAGTTTGGAGAGAGCTGCTGCCTTCTCCAGCATCTGCGGGTCAGGTGTTGAAGAAGCAGCAGGTCGCAGGTTCGAATCCTGCTCGGAGTACTACCGAGTCTAGCTCTATGACCTATATCCTCACACAATATGGGTTTCCCTTAAACTAACCTACTGCTAGCCTCTGTCATGGTCTTCTCCGTTCCCATGAATAAAGAACCGAGTGGACATTTAGCCATCGGATCTGTGTTCGAGTCACAGCAGGTCTACTAGCAAAGAACAATGGAGATGAAGATGAAGAAAGACAAGAAAGAGCCTGAGACTTGGGAAGATAAGAAGAACCGCTGGGAGAAGCAGACGAAGAAGGCACTGTCTTTCGCTAGGCAGAGCGGCATCGATGTCAAGAAGTTACAACACGAACGAGCTAAGAACGAGTTCGAGAGACGTGAACACTCTAACCGCACTCAGTTCTTCTAGTGGAACAGTGCCTCTAGTGGAACAGTGCCTCTAGTCTTCGTCCGAGTAACCCAATGGCAGAGGTATGAAGCTTAAAACTTCTTCACGTGATGAGTTCGAATCTCTCCTCGGACATACTGGGCAGTCGCCAAGTTTGGTTCAAGGCACGGGTCTTTGAAGCCTGTAGAGAGGAAGTTCCTCCGTCAGTGGTTCGAATCCACTCTGCCCAATAGAAAAAATTTAGAAATAGGGTTTAGAAACTGAACTTCAATTTCTATATTTTAATCATCGTCAATCGATGAGGCTCTTCCGAGAGAAGAACCGGCAAATTGAAATTTCGGCAATGACTTTAAGATCAGCATGGATGCTAGGCTAGCTGCGTTACGAGAAGCTATCGCAGACGCTCCCTAGCGAGACTCCCGTTTCGGAGCCTACCGTGGAGGATTCCACTCAGTGCTGACTCATGCTTCTCTTTATTGGATTGTAGCTCAATGGTAGAGCGCTCGCCTGTTAAGCGAGAAGTTCTTGGTTCGAGTCCAAGCTTTCCAGCTAATGAGTGTTAATAAACCTCATCTTCGGGGCCGTAGCTCAATTGGTAGAGTACCAGATCTGCATTCTGGGTGTCGAGAGTTCGAATCTCTCCGGTTCCACTATAGATCCTAACAGCAACTTTAAAGCAAATTCCTGTTAAGAATCGTAAGCTAAACGGATCTAGTCTTTTCAGTCTGTTCGGGAGACAGGTCACCCGACTTGCTTTGGGAGCAAGCGTTCCGCAAGGACATCGCTGGTTCGAATCCAGCCAGACTGATTACAGAAATTCGCTGGTTTAGTTCAGTTGGGAGAATGCCTGTTTCGTACTCAGGAGATCGGGCGTTCGAATCGCTCAACCAGCGCTATGTTTAGAGGTGGTCACTGCAATTCTCTTTAGGCTGTCAACCTCGGGTTGCGGGTTCGAATCCCGTCTGGTCAGTCTCCGGATTGATCAGTAGCTCAATTGGTAGAGCACGTACAAGAAAACCATCTCGTCTTTGGTGCCGTGGTGAAGTGGCCTAACACATCGGTCTGTCTAACCGACATACGCGAGTTCGAATCTCGCCGGCATCGCTATGATCTGAAGGAGAGACTCTGGCAATAGTGGAGTCGCCATCCTTGCAAAGGCCGCTACATTGAGCGTTACTTCGCCGTCGATTGGATCCAATGGAAGGGCGCTTACTGGTTGATCAGCAGAAGTTCCACAGACCCGTGGTTTCGAAGGCTGAAATGGAGACAGAGGAGAGCACAGGCATAAGCAATCTGTCCCGGCCGCTGGAATCTCGAATTCATTTCTACCATCGGACTCGTTCGATGGTTCTATCGCGAAAAATAACGGCATAAGCGCGAGATGGGTAAAGTCTTCGGTCAAAAGACTATAAATGACCGGCCGTACAAGGGCAGACGCCAACGATGGCGAGTTGGGGCGGCCTGTAAAGCCGTTGCCTTCGGGCTTAGTAGGTTCGAATCCTACTCTACCCACGATGTCTAGCCGGAGTACCAGAGTGGTCAAATGGAGCTGATTTGTAATCAGCCGCGAAAGCTTCGGAGGTTCGAATCCTCTCTCCGGCTTCTCTATAAATAGACAGATGGCTCACAAAGCAGTTCACTACACTGTCTACAAGATCACGAACTTGCTAAATGGCATGATCTATATCGGCAAGCACAAGACCGAGAATCTGAATGACTCTTACATGGGCTCTTCGAAGTGGTTGAAGTCTTCTATCGAGAAGCATGGAATAGAGAACTACAAGAAAGAGATCCTATTCGACTTCAAGACCAGAGAAGAGATGGATCTGAAGGAGAAGGAGCTCGTCAACGAAGAGTTCGTCCAGCGCAAGGACACTTACAATCTGAACACTGGAGGACGAGGCGGATGGTTCGCATGCAACAGCTCAGGAATGAACAACAAGAAGGACCAGTATAAGATCATGCACGAGAGACTCGTGACTGATCCCGAGTTTCGAGAAGAGTTCAAGAAGAAGGTCAGTCGAGGTCGTAGAGAGTTCTTTAAGAGAAATCCAGACTATGAGTCCGGCGAGAAGAATCCGATGTACGGAAGACATCACACAGAGTCGACTCGAAAGAGAATATCCGAGACTCACTTCGGAGAGGCTAACGGATCATACGGAACTCGATGGATCACGAACGAGAAGCTGAAGAGGACACGGAAGCTAGGACGTGACGAGAAGCTTCCGAGAGGCTGGAAGTTCGGAAGAAAGACTTACAAGTGATGAGATTTTTGACGCAGGATGGAGGAGTTGGTTTCCTTGCAAGGTTCATACCCTTGAGAACGCGGGTTCGAGTCCCGCTCCTGCAAGTAAGCGTAGCGCATGAACCGATAGGATGTTCAAGAGGTTGCGAACTCTTCTACATCTGACAAGCAGGCAGCTTCGGTCCCGTCGTTAAGACGGTGCAAAAAAGTCTCAGTCGTCGCAACGGCTGTGATCAGGGGTTCGAATCCCTCGTGCGTGACACAATTTAGAGATACAAACAGCAATGTCTTTTTACTGTAAATGGTTCGAATCCATAAGCTGAAAAGCTGCAAGTCTGTCGAAAGTCAGATGGGCTATACACAAAGAACGTATCTCGTCTATGGCGATGTCGAATAACTGGTTCAGTTCGTCGGCCCTTCAAGCCGGAAATTCTGGTTCGAGTCCAGACAACGCTACTAAGAGTGACTCGGAGGTTGTTCGCTGCTGATAGTCCAAGCACACCTCCTGCAACACTTCGAACTGGGCGACTAGCTACTGCGACTAGTCCGAAGGAGAACACTCTTCGTTTTTAGAGATAGATACAGCAACGGTCACCAATTCTGCTCCAACAATGCGGTTCGTGGCGCTAGGCCACTCTATCTCGTAGACACTATTAGAGATTCTCACAGCAATTCACGACTCCACTTTACGGAAAAGAAAAGAATCTCGACTATGCTCCTATAGCTCAGAACGGTAGAGCGGAAGAATGAAGATCTTCGCGTCGGAGTCTCGAACCCTCCTAGGAGCACTATTCCCCACGTGGAGGAACTAGGTAGACTCTCCAGTTTTAGGCACTGGTGCCGCAAGGCGTGCAGGTTCGAGTCCTGCCGTGGGGACTATAAGATAACAGACAGCAATCATCTACCTCAAAGCGGCTATGTTGGTGAAAGTCCAGCCGTCGATGTATGTCGGCGTCATTTAATCTAGGATTCCGCTCAAAATGTTATCTTGACTATGCTCCATTAGCTTAACTGGAAGAGCTCTCGGCTACGAACCGAAGGATCGGGTTTCGACTACCTGATGGAGTACTATCCATGATTAGATCCAAACTGCAATTCTCTAATCGTTGCCATCATTAACGGCCAAGCATCTAGGGATGCGCCCAGCTACATGGACTGGGAGAGGAGGGTTCGAATCCCCGGAATAAGAATCGGATCTAGTTTAAGCTGACGTGGATCGAGCCTGGTCGAAGATCACAGTCTGCAAAACTGCTGGAGGAAACTCCCGCGCTGGTTCAAATCCAGCCGTCAGCTCTAAAAAAAAGATGTCAACCGCAATTCTATTTTCCAGGGTACGTTCAACTGGTTAGAACGGCTGTCGCAGAGGAAGTTCCTCAGTAAGACGCCAGAAGGCTGCTGGTTCGAGTCCAGCCCCGGGAGCACAGACGGCATCTTGAACAATATGAAGAGAGCTACTTCTAAAAACTAAACGAGCATCTACTCTGGGCTGGACTCATAACCCAGGCTGTCTAAATCCAGGGCGGTACAGAGAGGTTCGACTCCTCGGTGCTCGATGGAGATATACGCTAATGGGTAAGCGAGCTATTTGCTATGTAGCCGTCCGCAAGGGCATGGAGGTTCGAGTCCTTCTATCTCCGCTTCTATGGAGGCGTGGCAGAGTTGGTTTATTGCTATCGACTTGAAATCGATCGAGGGTGATGAGCCCTCCGTGGGTTCGAATCCTACCGCCTCTTCTATGCGTCCTTTATGTAGTGGTAGCACTTCTCATTGCCTGTGAGAAAGCGCCAGTTCGAATCTGGCAGGACGCTTACTTTTTCTATATTTAGAAAACAGAGATAGACACAGCAATCCTTTGGATAATGTGATGATCTTCAAAATCAAAGCTAGACGGTCCAAATCCGTCGATCTATCTCGTCATAAGCACCACTGGTCTAAAAGTATGATCAAACTCTTCCAAAGTTTGGGAACCGGGGCAGTACCGGTGTGGTGCTCTACATAGATGCAAACTGCAACTCTCATCGGTCTGCAAAACCAGAGGACTGGATTCGAATTCCAGCGGGCGCTCGAAAGAGCTTCTGTAGTGTAATCGGTAGCACGCTTAGAATCGCATCTAGATAAAACTCCTCATACCTGTTTTCCGGAACATTCTGGGTGAGGTTTTATGGAAAACCGGAAAATGATGATGCTCATAGCCGATGATCGTCAGTAGCTGAAAATGCTGACAGGAACGGCAGCAGCGGTTTCAGACGCTGCATGAGAGAAGTCGGACTTGATGGCGTAATTGGTAGCGCGTCCGCCGTTGGCGGAAGGTGGAGGTTCGAGTCCTGCCTCAAGCTTTAAGAGATTCTAACAGCAAACCTGTGTTTTTTCCATCTGGGGAAAATTGCTCAATTGGTAGAGCGCTCCGCAGGAAGTTCCTCGGAGAGGTTACGGGTTCGAGTCCCGATAAAAAATGAATCTCGTTTTTGGTCCCTTCGTCTAGTGGCCTAGGATAGCAGATTCTCAATCTGTTGACGGCGATTCGAATTCGCCAGGGACTACTAAACATGCTGAAGATGGTGTAGCGGTAGCACAATGGTTTGTGGAACCATTAGTCTCGGATCGTCCCCGAGTCTTCGGCCTATAGAATACGATAGGCACAGCAACTCTAACACGTTCAATACAATAATGCTGAAGTGCAGAGCAACGGGAAATTGCCTTGATCGACGAGGACAGGGGCATGGTCGAGCAGCGCAGCTGAATCTCGATCACCTTGACAGACGGTCAGAACGTTCGTCTAACTTCCGGGCAGACTGCTCGGTAAGATCTTGCTCGTCTCTGATAGTTCCAAGACGAAAAACTTGGTGCTTGCTCTAATAAGGAAAGAGATAGTGCTGGTGACACCAGATAGCGTCAATGAGAAACCGTTGACTGATCTAAAGCAAGCTGCTTAGCTATCCAAGAGAGAATCGGAACAGCTGCAGCGGAGACTGAATAGACTGTGCAAGCTCGAATCAGTCTCGTCCCTATCGTGATTTTCTGCCCGTTCGTATAGAAGTAGTATAGGTGACTCTGAATCATCTGGAGGTGGGGCGGTACCATCACGGGCAATACAGGGAATTCGTATATCGGTTATTATGTCGGTCTCCAACACCGTTCAGCTCCGTTCGACTCGGAGATTCCCTGCTAGAGATTCTAACAGCAAGACGGCCTGGAAAGCCGTTGGCTTTTCGCCTTCGCAGGTTCGAATCCTGTCCACCTCCATACGAGGAGGTGTGCCCGAGTTGGTCAAAGGGGACGGCCAGCTAAAATGAATCTCGACCTCTTCTGTCATTGCCGAAGTCTTCCTCGCCTTCCTGAGGCTTCTTAGGCGAGGTCAGCGGGTTCAGATCGGTCCTGAACCCGCTCTTTTTGTAGATTTTTCAGAAAAGGGGTTTACAAATCTCTCAGAAAATCCTATAATATAAATGAAAAGGACAAGGAGATCCGATCGACTTCCATCTGATCGAGCTGATCATGAAGACTATCAAGAGATTCGATGTTAGCGGCTACATCGAAGACAACGCTTTCAACTGCAACCGCTAAGGAGACAAGCTATGCTGACCAGAATACTCTTCGACACCACAAAGATCCCAGAAGCCACCATCAAGAAGTTCAAGAATGAGCTCGACTTTGAGCTCGATCTCATCGACATCAACTTAGGACGCTGGGGCGACTCGATCGAGATCTACGACTTCCTCGAGGTCAAGCAGGTGAAGAAGCTCTTCGAGATGCTCCAGCCGAAGTGGAGAGGCATCGACGAGATCCAGATCAACTCGAAGGAGTAACGATGACTATCAAGCCAAAGACTATGAAGTGCTGCATATGCCATGAGCCGTTCACTGGCTACGGCAACAATCCAGAGCCAGTCAAGTTCTCTGGACGCTGCTGCGATAGCTGCAACGGCACGGTCGTCATTCCAGCGAGATTCTTACTAGCAGCTGAAAGATGACAGAATATCGTGAGACAGATCGACTGAGAGATCAGCGCATCGAAGGGACGGACAACAGCCGCACCCTTCGCACTCGCGTAGTGAGAGACAAGACTAAGTACACTCGAAAACTCAAACACAAGGAGACGACTGAAAATGAGTGAACCGATACCAGAGACAAGAGAAGAGATCTTTGCTAAGATGAAGCGTTGGACCAAGACTATGCACAAGCTTGAAGGAGAACGATCCTGGCACAAGCAGAATCTACGGATGAGCAAGTTCAACAACGTCTCTTGCAGCGAGCACATTCGCATCGTTCAGCGTGAAGCTGATTCGATCAACTGCCGCTCGGTCCGCATCATGAACCTGCGCCATCTCCACAACGAGGCATGGTTCAACCTCACATACGAAGACCGCTGCCGCTACCGCTTCTGGATCGCTAAAGAGCCTTTCCCGAACGATCTCTATGAGCAGTGGGAGAAGACTGGACCTAAGCGTGTCTCTTTCTGCGACTGGCTCAAGGAGCCCAATCACGCTGCCGAGTTGAAGAAGGTCATCGAAGAGTTTGACGACAAGCTGACCGTAATCGGAAAGGCAGACTTCGACACTGCTCCGAACTCTACTGAGCTGAAGGTAGAGATGCACCTCACACGAGCAGAAGCTGAGAAGATCGCGAACAAGATCATTCACTTCCTCGCTACCTCGGACGCCGACGAGCTAACTCTGGACCTTCACGATGAAGATTGATCTAGTCGACCTCATAGACGAGTCATTCGCTGAGTACAAGCTGCCGCACATGCTGGTAGCTTTTCCTCATTGCTCGTTCAAGTGCGATAGAGAGAACGGCAGTCGAGTGTGTCAGAACTGGGAGCTCGCTAAGGCGCCTAGAATCACCGTAGAAGCGGAGGACATCGCTGCCCGGTATGTTTCAAACGAGATCACGAAAGCCGTCGTATTCGCCGGTCTAGAGCCCTTTGACAGCTATTCACAGATGGTAGACCTGATCGTCAATCTACGAGAAGTCACAAAAGACCCTATCGTGATCTACACTGGATATGAGCCAGAGGAGATCTATCCGGAGATTGCGCACTGGAACAGCTTAGGTAACATAATCATAAAGTTCGGACGCTATCGTCCAGGACAGCAGAAGCACTTCGACGAGGTGCTAGGTGTCGAGCTAGCGTCAGACAATCAGTTCGCTAAGCAGATCTGCTGATAAAATCTCAATCTAAGAGTTTAGATTTCCCTTGGGTTTTCTTATATTTCATAGTGAGGTAATTCTATGGAGATCTATGAAGCTATAAAGATGATCGAAGATACTGGTCTCTACCGGGTTGTACCTTCTGAGCACGAGAGACCGAGAAAGTTGATTCTAGAAATGTCCAACAAGAAGCAGAGACTCACTGGACTACCAGTGAACATCTGGATAGACGAGAACAAGTTCTACTTAAAAGGAAAGCACAGCAAGAGAGTGAAGTTCCAACTCGATAATAGTGAGAAGTTCAATATAGACAACACCGCTTCTATCGATCTGAACGGTGTTATGCATCCAGAGCATCCAAAGAGATTTCGGATCTCACAGTTTGATCTCAGATGTGTCAAGAACTGGGTTCTAAACAACAGATATGCGCTAGACTTGGTAGCCGACGTTCTTCTTGACCTTGACGACATCTTTCCATATCTCATCAAGGGAGGAGAAACAGCTTCTCCTGAGCGAATAGAAGAGCTTCGATTGAACTGTGAAGAGCTTAGACACGACTAAAAATCTCGAGAAAATCTCAATCCTGGGGTTTAGATTTCTCTTGGATTTTCTTATATTTTACTTGTAAAACTCAATAAAGGACCAGCAACATGATCAACTACAACCCGATCTTCGCCGAATACGTCAAGAAGTCCATCAACCTCCCGACAATCTGCCCCGTCTGCAAGGGCAATCTCGTCATCACCGACTCTGGCTTCGTCGAGTGCCAGAACATGGACTGCCAGCAGAAGGTCGTCCACATGCTCGCTGAGTTCTTCAAGGTGCTCGACATTCGCGGCGCTGGCGACTCTTTCGTCGACATGCTCGTCAACTACCAGGAGATCCGTCACATTTACGAACTCTTCGAAGATGGAGCTGACATGGTCTTCTTCGAAGCTGCTGGCGGTCAGAACGGTCTCAAAGTCCATCACCTCATGGAAGAAGCTCTCAAGACCCCGATGAGTCTCCCTAAGTTCGTCGCGCTCTTCGATCTTCGCGGCTTCGGCGAGAAGAAGTTCCTCGATCTCGACCAGCTCCCGCAGTTCAAAGGCTTCTATGAGAACCCGCTCGAAGTTCTCATGCACGTGAAGCTCCAAGACTTCCAGACCAGTCACCCCGCTTCTATGGTCAGCGCCGATGTCATCCACAAGTTCGCTTACGAATTCGGCCTCAAGCGCATCGACATGCTCAAGTGCATCAAGTCTGGCGCTTTCAAGTTCGCACCTGCCGAAGTCAAGGAAGTCAAGGACGGCAAGCTCAGCGGTAAGTCCTTCTGCTTCACTGGCAAAGCCGAAGCGATCGGAACTCGCTCCAAGTGCGAAGAGCTCGTCATCGCTAACGGAGGTACAATCTCTTCCGTGAAGGCCGGTTTGACCTATCTCGTCCAAGAAGATCCGTCTTCCACTTCATCCAAGTCCGTCAAGGCTAGAAGCCTCGGAATTTCGATCATAAGTCCGGAAGAATTTCTCGAAATGATCCGATAAATAAATTACATATTGGACGGTAAGAAGTTTCCGCTTCGATACATGGATATTCTCGAAACATCTTTTGGGGATCTAAAGCCGATCTGGTATAATGCCGTCAATGAAACGGTATATAAGTGCACGTTCATCAGACATTCATGCGACCGTGATACTATAGAGGATCTGGTCGACAGATTTACGGGAAAAGAAGTATGAGCAACAAGAAAGACAAGAAAGTTCACTCGATAGGATTCCAGTTCGCTAACTCTACGACCAAGGTATACTACAACGATCCGCAGATAGCTGTCGAGATCGGAGCTCCGACTGACACTAGCCCATATCGTGTCAAAGTGAACGGCGAGACCATCGGATGCGAGACGATAGCGAAAGTCATCATAGACGGCAAAATTCACACCTTCTCTGATCCTTTCATAAAGGGATCTTTCACTGACAGAGATGAATTGATCCAGTGGAGAAAGAACCTCGGTCTAGAGTGCTTCGAGTGCATCTTGCATGCTGTCGATCCAGACGAGACTGCTTTCGATGAGTTCCTCAAAGCGCCATTCAAGGACGGGAACGAAGCTGAGAAGAAAAAGAAGATCCTAGAGATGAAGGTCGCTAAGGCTGTCCGAGAGAAGAGAGAAGCCAGCAAGGAAATAGATAAAGCTCCAGAGCCTCCGGAGAGAATCGACAGCTATGGCACAGGCTATCCGACAAAATACGTGAAAGACACACTGCTAGGAGACGGATGGACTCCTAATCCGTTAGAGACGATAGAACAAAACAGCAATTGGTAGTATAAATAAAGAGTAAAGGAGTAAGTGATGGAATGGAAAAATAAGGTCGTTGACCGAGATAATATGAGTCTCATGTTCGAGTTCGCTGACGGAAAGGAAGCGAAGTACGTAACAGATTCTCTGTGCAAATCGATATGGGGAAAGGGTGAGCTGTATGATCTTAACGGACTTGTTACTAACGTAACAACTGTCGTTCGATACGTCATCATAGGAACAGATGCATCAATGGACGAACTGCTCGAGATTATCAACTTTGTCGGAGAGCTTGATGAACCGGTGAATGAAGACTTCTCGATGGGAGTCGAAGGACCTACTGGACTCAACCAGGGAATTCCTCATGGTGGACCTGGAAAGGGAGTCATTCCTGCACCCCTCTTTGGAAAAGGAAAGATCGTGACTAGAGACGACGACAAGAAGAAGCTCAAGAAGGCACTCGACGTGCTAGACGTCTACGGCGTCAAAGTCAAGAAGACGAAGAAGGTCTCAGAGGACGCTATGCCAGAGCATTTCTGCCGCAATCCGTGGACAGTAGATGATGTTGATCACTACCTCTACAATGAACTCGGATTCGAAGGAGACGAAGTCGATGACATCATCGCTCTGAACTTAGATCTCATCCACGAGATGCTTGAGAATGGCAAGAGTCCAGCAGAAGTCGCTGACGCTCTCGACTATTCGACGGTTCAGAACGAAGAAGATTAAGCTCACCTGCAAGCGTAGAGGTACGCTGTAACGTAGGCTTGAGTTCCTAGAGACGGACTAACACTCCGTCTCTTGCTTTTTAGGGTTTAGAAAACTGAAATATATTCTTATATTTTCTGTGCATGGGACAAGAAAAGAGCATAGACCAGATCAAAGGCGAGAAGACCGTCGACATGTTGATGGCTAGGATAGTCCATGAGCTGAACGCTATAGACCCTAGGTTCAGGTTCTACATGGAATCGAGATCTGGCGTGTTCGTAGCTAACTATCATCGTATTACTGGTCGAGTTCGAGAAACGCTACCTACTCTTAGACAGGCTCTCAAAGTCGAGTCAAGCAGACTGTCTGCAATGTTCAACCCTAAATGGATCTCTAATCCTCATCTTCCTGGCGCTCGCAGCTTCTTTGACGAGATCAAGCGTACACACCCAGAAGATCTGAACGAGCTGACACCTATGCACATCTCACCAGACATATATTGGAGACGAAATACGCTTAGGGGCTCGAAAGAAGACGCTGAAGAGATTGATGAGTCTAACTCTCTAGCAAACAGACTCGGAATTCCTCTTCAGAATACGGCGTTCGGAATATGGAAGTTCAGTCCAGAGAATTTGAGTAAGTTAGGCGACTACATAGAGAAGAGTTTAGAATGTTCGACATAGAGATTGACAAGTACTTCAGAACAATAGCGTTCCGGCAGTCTAAGTATTTGCAGGATCTGAAGCACACGTACCCGATCCTAACGTTCAATCTGCTCAAAGAAGAAGCTGACCGTTGTGGAAGGACGCTGAAAGTCTACAAGGACATACCCGTCAAAGATCCTAGCTGTGCTCAGCTGTCGCTCAACCTGAAGTCTCCTATGCTCTTGCGGATGAACAACAGTCTTGACTACCTCTACATGCTCAATGATGATGCAGATCCATCGACACTAGGTCCGATCGCAACGATGTACTCAGATCTCTTCAGGCGCGAGTGGCACGACGATCCGAAGGTGGGACTGATAAAGTGCATCGATGAGATTCTGAAGAGAACCTCTCATGGACCGCTGAGCATGTGGACCGACTATGGGCGTGAGATACAGCTCTACTCAGGAGCCGCAAAGAGGGCGTTTCTAGACGGTGTAATGAAGTTTGGGCTCGAGATAAGCGGAACTACCACTAAGAGCATCATGGACTCCTGTGCTGACGATTTTGACCGCTTATCGACATTCATACAGATGAACCTGGAGAAGTACAAGGATTTCTGATGTGGGAAGTAGAGATAAAGAAGACGATGAAGGTGATCGACCTCAGGCTCGCTAAGTACTGCCACGAGATCGCAGAGCGATTGACTTATCCATCGAAGGTCAAGAGATTCTGCAGCGACTATGCAGCATCGATGATCGACACGGATCTCTACATCAGCGCTGACGAGTGTCCAGGACACTCCATGACCCTAAGTCACCCTAAGCTCTACCTGATTCTACGAGATCTCGATGAGCTTGAGAAGATGAACTTATACGGCACACCGTTCAGCGCCAGCAATCCGGGTCTCGCTGCTCTAAGCCGACTATATTACAACTGCACTGGATATGAGCTAGACTGGCAGCAATATGTGAGGGAACGTTCAATCGATAAGCCTTTCCAGATCGCGATAGAGCATCTGCTAGACTATGTCACTGGGCGCGGCGCTATGCCAACGTTGAAGAGATACACTAGACGTTGTCGTGAGTTCGCAGGAGACTACAGCATCGAAGCCGACGATCTGCTCAGGGCTGCTAGAGGGTGCAACCTCAGCGTAGAGGGTATGACGCACTGGGAGATACTAGAGAACTTCCCTCGCGACTGCTTCCTCATCGACGAGGAGCTGAAAAAGATGGGAAAACTCTAAAATAGGGGTTTAGATTTCCTTTGGATTTTCTTATATTGTATATGTAAACCTAGTTCAACCGCCAACAAAGGACCAAATATGGCAAAGAACAAGCTCTCCCTCTGGGACCAGATCGACGACCACGACGCTGAACGCGCCTGCTCCCTCCTCCAGAACCCCAACGACAAGAAGCTCAGTCAGGCGCTGAACGGCTACGATCGCGCTACCAGCGAAAAGAAGCGCCGCCGTCGCACTGCCCTGCTCTGCGCTCTCACTCTCATCGAAGGCGAGATCGGAATCGGCTCAATCATTCGCGCTGTGAACCGTCTCTGCGACACTGACGGAATCGCCGAAGTCAACGAAGAGTCTATGCGCGACCTCGTCGCATACATGAAGACCGACAGCAAAGGCCAGAAGATCATGCGACAGATCGTCACCAAGCTCTCTCACATGGCTAACGGCATGGAAGAAGAGAAGCTCGCCCGCAAGTTCGAGATGAGGATGAACTTCATCGAGCACAAGCCGAAGACCGACATCCCGTTCGAGATCAACTGGTACTAGTCTATGGCCAACGGAAAGGTCATAAGGATCAATCTAGCATCGAATATCCTCGGAGACTTCAACGCGGATATTCTCGAATGCTTCATCTGCGGAAATGCTCGCAATGTCGTCCAGAAGGTGATGGACTACTCGAGAATGAGCACTTTCACGCAGCGAGCCTACAAGACCGCTATCATTCTGTCGGCAGCAGTGATGCGAGAACAGCTAGCAGCTTACTACGACGTAGTCACATATCTGATCGGACGAGAGCAATGCATAGGCTTCATGTCTCAGGAGAAGCTCGACCGCCTTCTCGACTCGATCTTGAACTGCGACTACGCGCAATTTAAGCTAGGCTATGTTCCAGAATACTACGATCGATGGACGATGAAGAACAAGCTCAGTCCAGACGAGATGAAGAATCTGAGGAGATGGTTCATGCGCCTCGCGAAGATTAGACGCGACTATCAGGCGAGAGGCTGCATAGCGTATCCGGAGTGGAGCGAAGTGAGGTGGTGATGCGTAGAGGAATGATGTCAGTAGTAGAGAATCTCCAGATGGATCATCCCGACTGGGATCGTGGTCCACACCTGATGTTGTTGCCACAGAGAGAGTTTCAGCTGAAACTCTCCTCTAACCTAGACGCTAGCAACATCGACATGATGGTCCGCTACTTGATCCACCGCGAGTCTCTAGACGAGATCTTCTTGGAAGTCGGATGGCTAGGAAACGTAGCTACTGAAGATCAGTGCAGCCGCATGGGAACTGCGATGCTCACAGCGCTGTCTTACATGACTGAGACCGTCGATCACGTCGACTTGTCTCACGCTGCTCACAGACTTCTGTTCGACGAGCTGTCTATCTTCGAGCCTGAAGCGATGATCAGCTTCTTGCGAGATCTAGGAAAGTGCGGAATGTCTCTGAACGCGCTAGACATCGCACTGAGCGCTATGAAGAGAAATGTTGAAGATGATGAGCGGTTCTATCCGCCGTTCAGCGCAGAGGAGCTAAAGCTGATGAGATCTTACCAGCTCAAGTACGAGTTCCTGAGACGCAACGGCTATGGAGACTCTACAACTATGTACAACGAGATCTTGAAGCTAGGCGACACTTTCGTCAACGTCAAGTGGTCTTATCCGGAGTGGAAGTGATGGGAGAGAAAACGATATATCTCAAGTCGGTCGCCGACGAGACGAACATCTGCGCTCTCATAGTCGGCTACATCATGAAGAGGAGAAAGTTCTATCACATGCCCGATCTATTGAGTTCGTTCTCTGATAGATTTCCAGACTTAGACGAGCGAGCTGCTATGATCTACTCCGCAGCTATCATGAAGAACACAGAAGAGCCTGGCTGGCGTGTGAAGCATGTCGCTATGGCGACTGGTCTGTCAGAAGAGACTAGCGAGCAAGTCTTGCACCTAGTCGAGTGCTATGTCGGCACAGCGCAAGCTCTCAGCAGCGCAATCTACATGATCAGAAAAGAGATAGACAAGCCATACTTCAATCACGAGCAGAGAAAGCTCTTGATGTCATACGAGATCAGGCTTCAGAATCTCCGCAGAGAGCAAGAGGAGACAGAAGAGCCGAGAATACAGCTCAGGCGAACCGGATTCCTCGACACTTACGAGATGTATACCGAGTTTTTCGCGAAGGAAGGCGAAATTACTATTATTTGGGAATAAATATAGTCGAGGTATGAAATGAAAGTCATCAAGAACCCAGACTGGTCCGAAGAGCAGATCAAGGAATTCGAAGAGAAGATCAAGAACAACGACGGGTACTGCCCGTGCGCAATCGCTAAGTCGAAAGAGACGAAGTGCATGTGTTCAGAGTTCCGTGAGCAGATCAAGTCTAAGCAGCCAGGCCTCTGTCATTGTCAGCTTCACTGCCTTGTAGAGTAATGAGCATAGATGATGTACTAGTTATCCCGTCAGACTGGACAGTGCTTGAGCGCTGCCGTTTTAAGCCAGAGAGCATAGACGACGCTGTCGTAGACATAGCAGAGTACATCCTGGAGGATTCTCATGGATACCAGCTGCAGAATCAGATAGACGACGCTGAGAACTTCAAGATGCACGGCGATGCTTACAACACTAGGATCTACTTCATACTCGGCGCTTGCCGTCTCCTGTGGGACGAGGAGATGATCAGGAAGGCCGTCAAAGAGTTCTTCACGGTACAGAACAATCCTATGGGTGTCAAAGGAGATGGCCTAGGAAACTATGACGCAGAGGAGCTATTGGAGTACATCGCTAGGATGACGAAAGCAGTCATGACTAGCCCAGACGTCGACAAAGTCTGCGAGTATCTCTTCAACTGCTACATGAACAAGCCGATCTGGCCTGATCCGAACTATGCGAAGACGCAGAAGCTGACGAGAATGAGGATTCTCAGAGGCCGCAAGCTCGACTTGGACTACAATCACAAGAAGGTTGAGCTGGTCGTACCCGAGGCTAAGGTGCAGAAGGACACTGGAACCGACGAGAACGGGAACGAGGTCGAGATCGACGTCAGCAAAGCGCTAGTCGAGGCGAAAGATCGAATCGATCCTACTACCGAGCGCTGGATGCACTGTGGGAAAGATGAGAAGGAGCTACAAGATGTGCTTTCGACCGGATTTCGGAGATTTAGGGTTTAGATTTCTCTGAAAATTACTTATATTTTTTAAAAAGGAACTAATTGTGAAAAGCATAGATGAAGCTATTGAAGTGATCAACCAGAGTGGTGAGTATTCAGTTGTACCTATCGAATATGACGAGAACCGTATAGATGAAGATCTACTGTTCGAGATGGCTAATGTCTGGAAGTCTGATACAGGCTTGCCGATGAATATCTGGTTAGATGATTCAGATCGCTACAAGAAGGGAGGGCACTGGATGCGAATCAAGTTCCAGCTCAACACTAGCGACAAGAACGACTATAGCAACACTGCTCCAATGGATCTGAACGGTGTCGTCAGAATCAAGCTTCCAGATCACGTTAAGCTGTCAGGAAGAGACATTCAGTCTTTGAGAAACTGGATCAGAAACAATAAGTATGCGCTAGAACTCATAATGAGTAAGAAGTTATCTCTGTTGAATATATTCCCGTTCTTGATTCGCGGCGGAAATTTAGCTTCGGATGAAGAACTGAACAAGCTAAAAGCTGTCTGCGACGCCAAGAAATTGAAATAATTTCGAGAAAATCTCAATTTAAGGGTTTAGAGAATCTCTGAATTTACTTATATTTACTATGTAAAACTCAATAACAAGGACCTAACTCATGGACAAGAACCAGATCCGCGAACTCCTCCTCACTGCCGCTCAGGCCTACTACAACGGCGACGAAATCATGAGCGACGCTGAATACGACGCCCTCATCAAGAAGCTCAAGGAAATCGATCCGACCGACCCGCTCTGCGCCAACGGCATGGCTGCTGCCGACAGCTGCGGCGACGAGAAGAAGATCCAGCACGACATGACCACTGGAACCCTCTCTAAGTGCGCTAATCTCGAAGAGCTCCGCGAATGGTCCAAGAACAAGAACCTCAAAGAACGCTACAGCCTCGAGCTCAAGATCGACGGATCTAGCATGGAGCTCCAGTTCGTCAACGGCCAGTTCGTCAAGGCTATCACCCGTGGCGATGGCAAGACTGGTCTCGATCGCACTGAGACTCTCAACCTCATGAACTTCCCCAAGTCCATCGACCCGTCCTTCACTGGCTCGATCCGCGCCGAGATGGTCATCTACAACGAAGACTTCAAGAAGCGCTTCACCGACAACGCTAACCCTCGCAACGCTGTCGCTGGCGTCATCAACCGCAAGTTCTCTGCTCTCACCAAGGAACAGAAGGAAGATCTCAAATACGTCCACGCGATCTGCTACGACGTGAAAGACGAACGCGGCTTCGACACTCAGACAAAGCTCATGGCTTGGCTCGAGACCAACGGCTTCGAGGTCTCTACGCACTTCACCTTCGAAGGCGTCGATCTTCTCTCTAAGGCCAACGACCTTCGCGAACATCTCCGCGACCGCATCGCCAACGGCGAGATCAAGTTCAACTGCGACGGCGTCGTCATCAAGGCCGACAATATCGATCGCGCCGACCGTCAGCGCAAGACTCCGACCCGCGACGTGGCTCTCAAGCCGGAACTCGAGACTGCTGTCTCCGAAATCGTCGACATCGTCTGGGAAATGGCTGGCTCCACGCTCAACCCGGTCGCCGTCATCAAGCCCGTCCAGCTGGAAGGAACTACAGTCTCTCGCGCTTCGCTCTCCAACCTCGCTAAGATGATGGACCTGGGAATCGAGATCGGCAAGATGGCTGTCGTCAAGAAAAGTGGGATGGTGATACCCCAGATCATCAAAGTCTTAAACTAAACCTCAACAAAAGGAGAAACGAACATGAGCACACCCTGCATCGTAACCGCAAAGAAGAACCCTACAGTCGCACTCTACCTCCACTGGGATGGAGACGATAAGGAGATGGTCGAGAAGATCGTCGCTATCGCAAAGAAGAATCATGCGCGAAACGTAAATGACGATGAGTCTTACGGTATGGCTCGTCTCATCTGCGCTGCTCAAGAGTACTTCAAGAACGAGACTACTGGGTTCGGCGTCTGCACGATGGCTGATCCAGACGGTTACGACTATCACTGGGTCATCAACAAAGACTGGTCTGTCGAAGAGGCTTGACAATGAACGAGTATCAGAGAAAGTGCAAGGCTCGCATGGAAGGTCTGTTCAACAGCTGCGGCATTCCAGTGAACTACCCACAGCCTAAAGGCGGTGAGCTTCGAGTTTTCGCTTCAACGGAGCCACTTGTGCTGACCTAGTAGAACTAGGAGGCATAGAGGAGGCTACCTCGGCGGAGGCGTGTTCCACACACTCGGCTCTTTTTGACGAGCCAATCATCAAGACTACGCGAGCAGAATGGGTATCTCTATCCATAGTATAGCCGCAACCGCACTTGTAGATTCTGTCTGCAAGTGTAGGATGGTTTATGCAACCGCACATCGGGCATAACTTGGTGGTTGGTTCCCACTTGGAAATCTTGAAACTGCGTCCACTTGCTTCTAATGCAACAAGTCGCTGTTTCAATGAACCGAGGCACGATGATTGTACGGACTTGCCGAACAACCCTTTTTGCCAGTTCTTAATCTGCTCATCTTGGAAGTAGATAACATCATAGTCGGTTACTAGGCGGTGGTATATCTTGTTGGCAATATCCTTTCGTTTATTAGCCAAATGTTCATACTCCCTAGCCAGTTGACATTTACATCTCCATCGCCGCTTGGAGTCCTTCTCGGTCTTGTGCCTATTCAGCATTCGTGAAAGGTACTTTAGGTACTCCGATTCTTGCACTTTGCAGTTGTACTTGTCACCGTTAGATGTCGTTATGGAATCCTTTATACCGAAATCAAGACCAACCTCTCGATTGGTAGGTTTCCTTAATGATTTCGGTAGCATAATGCTAATCTTCACATAGTAGCCCGACACCTTGCGTACTAGCTTGGCATCGGCTATCTCAAAATTTTCAAACTGGTGTAACTGGTTCAAACCATTAACCCGGATTTTCTTGAACCCAGGAATGGTTATACGGCAACCATCAATAATCTGTGTGAACCCTGTAATTATAGGTATACAATCCACTTGTCGCTTGAACTTCAGTGCACCTATTTTACGGCCATGCGCTCTGGACTTCGCCAAGTTCATGATATCTGTCTTCTTCTGTGCCACCGTAGCTCTATGTAGAACTGACGGCAATGTGATTGCTGAGGTGATTGGATTATTGTCCTTGTCGTAGTGGACTACATCCTTATGCTCGGTGTACTTGTAGTCGAACATGCTGTTGTCTGGATTGTCTTTCGACAATGACAGCATGTCGTTGATTACCCACTTCGCTTCCTTGAAATAGTTGGATAACTTTTCAAACACCGTTTTCGGATTATGCCTTATGGACACTTTAAGCTCGAATACACGGCAGACTTGGGTCTGCCGTCTGGCCTTCGTTGCGGACATACTCGCCCGTATCTTGGCCTTCGTATCTTCGCTTCTTACCAGTTCCATATCAAGTTTCTTGACTATACTTATAGTTTAGAAGGTTTACTCAATAAATATATCTATTTTAATGGGTGTGAAATGTTATTTATTTCTTACATTTGGCGGGTCTTACTCACGCCCTAAAGGGAGTGAGCTTGCGACCGCCTCTTTGTCAACAAGATCACGTCTGGAGAGCTCAACGGCTACAAGTCTTGGTGCTTCGTTATAGAGCCGTTCGTGAAAGACTACGTCGTCGGATCTGTCGTCAATAGCGCTCAGAAGTGCTTCCGCAAGGCGACCGTCAAAGTCGGCAAAGGAGCTCATCCGACTTTTGCGCCCGAGATGAACTTCCCGACGATCTACCTCACTTTCGACAAGTAGAAGTAACTAAATCTTTACACTAAAGAGCTGAGATGAAAATTCTCGGTTCTCTTTTTGTCTAAATTTGCATAAAACAGAATCCTAAGAGGAACTTTATGCAAGAACAGAAACTAGAGTACAACAAGAGCTACATCGACTGCGTAGACAGTCTGTCTCCCGTGAATCACCGAATCAAGCTCACTAAGAGCGGCGACAAAGTGAGCATCAAAGGCAACAACCTTCCGTCGAACTTCTGCTACATCATAGAAGCTCCAGTGAGCTACTTCGGAATGCCAGTTGACCAGATAGGTCTCGTTGACTTCACTCGATTCAAGAAGTTCTATGAAGCTATGTCGACAAAGACGGTCTCTGCTAGCTTGTCTCTCAACATCGATGACGACGGATCCGCAGTGGATATGCTCTTCAAGAACGAGACTCGCTCTGACACTCTCACTTTGAGACTCGGCGACACTTCTCTTCCGACTTTCGACGCATCGTTCAATGAGCTCGCCGAGCACCAGAACGACGTCGTTGCAGAGTTCAGCGAAGAGACTATCAACGAGATTCAGCGCAAGATCTCTATCATCGGCGCAGACTACATCGACGTGATCGCTAACGAGAACGTCTTGAACTTCTGCATCTACACGATGAGATCTGCTGACCGTGCTGACTATCCGGTCTTCTTGAGCCAGCCGTCCACTAAGAGCTTCAAGCTCAAGTTCACTGCCGAGACGCTAAACCTTCTTCCGAAGGGCAAGTACAAGATCGAGATCGACGCTGACGGATGCCTATACATGAAGCAGATCCGTGAAGACGAGATCTCTGTCGAGATCATGCTGCTCGCGGAGGAGTAATGCACTTTCAGAACCCGTCATTCACCACGATCGACGATCCTATCGAGAACTTCACTGGACTGAACAAGCCTGACGCTGTCGCTACCGACGAAGAAGCGGCTGGAGTGGAATATCTCAAGTCGCTGTCTCCTCTAGAGAAGCTCCGTCTCGGCTACCAGACTCTCGGCGTACAGATCAAGGATCCGAAGTCTGACTGCCAGCGCTGCCACGGCAACGGCTACGTCTCGATCAATCCAGACACTGGCGAGCCGAGGGCATGTCCGTGCATTCTTCCTCCAGAGATGCACAACGGCAACCGTGCTGAGCGCAGAGCCGCCGCTAGAGCTGCACGCAAGATGAAGTTCTAACGAAAAATAACTGTCTCCCTGAATTAGTATATTTTCAGGGAGACATATTTGTAGAAGGTACATTTATGAACAAGAACTGTTCCAAGTGGATAGAGAGATATCGTCCGGACCATGTCAAAGACGTCATTCTTCCGAAGAAGTACAGAAAGTTCTTTGACGACATCGTCAAGACAAGAGAAGTTCCTAACTTGATGCTGTACAGCGATCCAGGAAAGGGAAAGACTACTATTGCGCTGGCTCTAATCAACGACCTAGACGCGCAGGTCTTCAAGATCAACGCGTCTATGGAAGGAAAGGTGGAGCTTCTCAGAGAAGATCTCAGCAAGTTCGCTCGAACGAAGAATCCTAAGAGGACGCCGAAGATAGTGTTCTTGGACGAGTTCGACGGATGCTCTCCGCAGTTTCAGGCAGCGCTACGAAATCTCATCGAAGAGACCGCTGCGAACTGCAACTACATCATGACGTGCAACTTTCCGACTAAGGTCATCGACGCGCTCAAAGAAGGACGCACGATGGAGTTCGACTTCAACTTCAACGATCCAGTCGATCTAGCTGACGTGAAGGCTCAGGTTCTCGCTAGAGCTTGCGGAATTCTCAAGCATGAAGTGGTAGAGTTCTCAGAAGAGGCTGTCAAGTCTATCGTAGAGCGATACGGGTCATCCATACGAGAGATATACTCGATGCTCCAGAAGTACTACAAGCTGTACGGAAAGATCGACGAAGGGATCACTAAGTTCACTCAGGTAGACGAGACTCTGATAGATCTTCTGAAGGCGAAGAAGATCTCTGACGCTAGAACGCTTATCAACCAGAAGGGCTGGTCCGACGTTGACGTCTACCGCTTCTTGTTCGACAAGTACGTCCCGACGTGCCAGAAGAAGGGCAGCGCTATTCTGACTATCGCTCAGTACGAGGGAATCGGAGCTACCTCTAGACTTCCAGACATCCAGCTCGCAGCCTGTCTAGTGTCTCTCGTAGGTCTAGAGTAGTTATGTTCGACGACCAGAAGATTAGCGCTCATGACTTCATCCTCGGCTATCGAGAAGGTCTGTACGTGTGCGTTCAGGACTCGTGCCAGCTCTGTCAAGATTACAAGCGCGATATAGAGAAGTTCGAGAGCCACTATCTGAAGATCGTAGAAGTCGCTACCGACGAGCAGAGAAGAGCTATCTATGACTTGTCTGGAAGGAGCGCATTCCCGATCACTATGGGATTCTGGCAGAACGAGCTCAAGTTCGTCAAGCTCGGACAGCTGTTCGGAGACGATCTGACTGATGCTCTGAAGTTCTTAGAGCGCTTTCCCAAGGAGCCACGAACTTCAGAAGAGCTCGCTATGCTCCAGAAGCGCTCCTCTAAGCGGTTCAAGCTGACATACTGCATATTTCCAAAGGGTACGACCTTAGAAGACCGCATAGCGTCTGCAAACGGCTCTTACGAGCGAGAAGAGATCTGCATAGACATAGATGAGCATCCTGGGCTGCCAGATGACGTCGATCAGAGACTGGAAGCGCTGTCTGGACTACTGAGATACGGCGCAAAGTTAGCTATATTTGACATATTCAGAGCAGACGAGTACTCTGAGACTGGAACTCGGATGATACAGAGACTAATGGAGGATCGAGAATATGGCGCAGACACAGTCATCGAGCATCGCTCGATTCAGAAAGCAGCTGAAGATCGCTAGCGCTCATCCAGAAGAGAAGAGTCCTAGAGAGCGCAAGAGAAATCCGTTCTTCTCTCTGGTAGACCACATGGGCGGAGACAAGCGCTCGTGGGAGCTGCTCTCCGAAGAGGAGAGAGAAGCGATGAACCAGTGGGTCATACTAAGATGGCTGTCGACTTACGAAGAGTATCTTCAGATATTCAGCTTCATATCGACGCTAGAGCTCTCTGACAAGGACTTCTACGATCTCATGTGCTGCACGCTCAAGCGTCAGAAGCACTATTTCAACAGTCCAATATACAAGAAGTCAGATCTCGTAGAGGACGAAGTTCTGCTCGGATGCATTATGAAGGAGCTGTTCTACACGAAGGAGAAGGCTAGAGAGTACGCTAAGGACATCGATCAGTCCGAAATCGACTATCTCAAGATGCGCTGGAGCGACATTGTAGAGGATGAGCTCGCTGAATCGAAGAAGCGATAGGTATAAATAGAATAAAAAGAGAGGAATATCTACTATGAAACTCAGAGATGCGCTAGAAATTCTCGATGAAGCTGGAATCGAAGTCGTAAACGAAGGTCTTTTCGGATTTGGATCTTCTTTTGATGCGAAGAAGGCATACGCAGGGGCTACTGCTCTTCTCAATCTGAAAGCGCATGTAGACAAGAGCGATACGAAGGAAGTGCACAAATATCTCGACTACGGAAAGCTATATGACTATCTAGTCGGCCTAAAGAGAAACTACGAGAATGGCGACCTGGATAAGATGAAGCAGATCTACGACAACATGGTCAAGATAAAGAACTTCCAAGTCGATGCGAATGATCTTAACGAGTTTTCTGGTCGTGAGAACTACTTCAGCAACCACGGCATCGGAATGAAGGTCAGCCGCCATCCGAAGACTTATGAGACCACCGGCGTTTGGCTAATCGTGAAAAAGCTCGTGTAGAGTTTATGAAGTTTCTAACTGCTTACCAGCTACTGGAGTCTACTGGATCGTTCAAGATCAAGAAAGTCGATTCGTAGACATAACTAGCGAAGAAGAGACTTATCAACTTGTGCAAGCTCAAAGCCTCTGATCCAGACAACTGGAAGTCATGCGATGAGCTAGCTATCTAGGAACTATGACCGGATTCTTCATCAACGACCTTCATATAGACCAGTGGACTGACGCTAGAGCGACTTCGACTAGCACAGCCAAGTACAGGAAGCTTCTAGAGAAGTGGTGCATTCCAGCAGACTGTCTATTCCTCGCAGGAGACGTAGCGTGCTCTGTAAACGCCATATACTGCACGTTCATGGTTCTCAAGGATATGTATAGACACATATTCTACGTCTACGGAAATCACGAGCTCAGACTATCAGACGAAGACATGAAGAGAGGAACGAGCTACGACAAGAGAGAGCGAATCGAGACGTTCCTGCACACTGCGACTTTCGACGAGAGAAAGAAGGTAGACATGCTGTCGATCCTGAAGGGAAGAGATGCTCTCTTCGAAGGAGTAAGTGTTCTAGGAGGCATGGGGTACGCTGATCTGTCTGCTTCCAGCGACAGAGAATCCTCTATCGAGAAGTGGAAGTCGAGCTCAGACTGTCAGAGATTCAAGCTAGGATGGTCGACTGATCTCAGCGAGATAGCGTCTTATGAGAACAGCGTAATAGCAGAGAGCGCTTCTACTCTGACGGACGTAGTCATGACGCACTTTGGACCTAAGCAGCTAGTCGAGAAGGACAAGAAGCTGATCGAACAGGGTCTAGACTACGGGCTGAGCACGTTCGACGGCTCGAAGGTTCTCAGAAAGCTCAGCGCTGAGAGAACGATCTGGCACTACGGTCATCTTCACGAGCAGTTCAAGAGAGAGTACAAGGTGCTCGGGAAGACGATCCTAGCGCTCAACAATTCGGTAGGAAGTCCAGACAAGCCCCCTAAGCGCAAGCTAGACAAGTCCGAATTTCTCATCACTCTATAAATTCTATATTCAGAAAACTACTATAGGAGTCAACTATGATCATCGTAGACGACAAGATTGCAATCGAAGTTCCCAAGAAGACCCAGATCAAGGGCATCTACATCCCAGAAGAGCACAAGACTATCGGCCTGGTCGAAGGCACAGTCATCAAGACTGGTCCAGGACGCTACTATCCAGACGGCCAGCGCAGACCTCCCAACGTAAAGGAAGGAGATCGTGTCATCATCAACAACATCGCTGCTCTCCACCTCAACTACGAGAAGGACGGCGAGAAGAAGGACGTCTGGGTCTGCAAGGAGCCAGAGATCATCATGGTGCTCGAAGACGGCGAACACGCTGACGAGTTCCTCGAGAACGTATCTGACCAGGCTAACGGAATGTCTAGATCTGGAATGTTCGGAATCTAGTCATGAAGAAGAAGTACATCATATCGACACTGATAATTGTGTCTCTCTACCTAGCAGTCTTAACTGGCTGCGGTCTATTCGGCGACACAGCAGCTAGCTTCATACGACTAATCTGCCCGTACTTCTTCGCTACTCTGGGTCTCGCTATCGCGATCATCGTTCCCTACAGAGTCATGTGGGCGCTCGACCGCAACGCCGAGATCAAGAGAAAGATCGAAGAAGAGAAGAGAATGGCTATCGCTGCAGCTCGAAACAAGAAGATGAAGACTGAAGCCAAGAAGTATGACTTAGACGGAATGATTTAGAGATATAGATACGAAAACAAGAAGATAGGAGCTTTAGAGAATGGATCAGAAGTACGACCGTGTCAATCATCCTAAGCACTACACGAGCAGCAAGACTGGTGTAGAAGTCATAGAGATCACTTCCTTTCTCGGATTCGATCTCGGAAACGCCTTCAAGTATCTCGCTAGATACAGAACCAAGGAGAAACCTTCTGAAGATGTAGAGAAGGCTGCTTGGTACATGGACCGCTACGCTGCAGACTGTCAGAAGATGGACTGGGTCTCAGTAGCTAGCGACGCTACTAGGCTAGAGATCGAGAAGAAGATTCAGAAGTACATAGACGTCGAAGAGATAGTCTGCATCAAGGCAGCTATGATGGCTATCTTTCAGGCAGTTCACGCAGAAGGAGACTACGGTCAAGAAGAGTTCTCTGGAAGCGTATCGCTTCTAGAAGCTGACACTTATAAGCAAGTCATAGAGAATCTCAGATCTTACGCTAAGACTATCAGCGGAAAGAAGCCGGAGGACTTAAATGTCTAAGGTATACGACGCTAACGCGATCGAGGCGCTGCAGTACCCAGAGAACGTCAGAAAGCGTCCGGACATGTACATGGGAGCTACTACAGGAAAGTTCGCTCCAGCGCTATACAGGTGCCTCAGAGAGATCCTAGACAACTCGCTCGACGAGTACCTGTGCGGTCACAACGACAAGGTCTACGTATTCTACGACACTAAGACAGCCGTCTGTACAGTTATCGACAACGGACGAGGCATTCCGACTGAGATAAACGAGAAGACTGGAAAGTCTGCTCTCTTCCTCGTGTTCGGACAGCTTCATGCTGGCGGAAAGTTCGACCAAGACGCTTACAAAATCTCTGCTGGAAAGAACGGAATCGGAAACAAAGGAACTAACGCTCTGTCTGAGTGGCTAGTAGCATTCTCGAACAACAACAAGTCTAAGACGTGGATGTGTCAGAAGTTCAAGCACGGAATTCCTGATGGCTCAGTGTCACCTGCTTCTATCCCTCCAGAGTTCAAGAGCTGCGTCAAGAAGAACGGGACTATCGTCCAGTTCAAGCCAGACTCTCAGATCTTCAAAGACGGGATCGAGATGGACATCGCACGCCTCAAGCGAGAGCTGAGAGACATTCAGTACCTGTGTCCCAAGCTTCGCATCAAGCTCATCGTCGACGGACAGGAGACTGAGTACTACAGCGAGAAGGGTCTGACTGAGCTAGTCTGCGACGGAAAGCAGTACGAATATGTCTTCTCTTACACTGAAGAGACTATCGACGCTGCTATCGCTTTCACTAAGAAAGACGGATGCTCGTTCAAGTCATACGTCAACATCGTCTACACTGACATGGGCGGAACTCACTTGGCTGGGTTCAAGAAGATCATCTGTGACATCGTCAAAGAGAACTCTAAGAAGCCCATCGCTAACGACGACATTCTCGAAGGCATGGTAGGCGCTATCCACTACAAGATGGCAGAGCCGCAGTACCAGTCTCAGACGAAGAACGAGCTCACCTCTGCAGAGGCTAAGGATGACGTGATGAGACTCTTAGAGCAGCCTCTACGGCGCTTCTTCAAGAAGAACAAGAGTCTGCTAGACCGTATCGTCAAGTATGCTGAGGAGATGTACGAGAAGAAGGAGAAGATGAAGGCCGACAAGGATCTCTTGAAGGGCCTGAAGAACATCAACAACGCTGCACGATACATCTCCGAGAAATTCTCTGACGCTGACAGACGCAAGTACCGGAACGTCGACGACCTAGAGATGTTCGTCGTCGAGGGCGACTCTGCTGGTGGTCACTTCAAGCAAGCTCGTGAGGGATTCCAAGCCTGTCTGAAGCTTCGTGGAAAGATCATCAACTCAGCTAGAGCTTCTGCTGCTGATCTGTTCGGATCGAACAAGAAGGGCGCAGAGAAAGAAGGGAACAGAGAGATCAAGGACTTGACTGCGGCTCTCGGCTGCGGAATCCTCGAGAATTACAACGAGAGCAATCTCCGATTCGGTAAGCTGATAATTATGGTGGATAAGGACAGTGACGGAGACCATATTTGTAACTTAATTTTAACATTTGTGATTAAGTACATGCCTGATCTGATCAAGAACGGCCATGTCTATACGATCGATGCTCCTCTATTTGTCGCAAATGGCGCAAGCTATCGTGCTTATGGCATGACGCGTAACGAAGTCGAGAGAAAGATGAGAGATGCGAAGTGCAAGCAGTACACGATCACTCGTCTCAAGGGATGGGGAGAGTGCAACGCTGACGACTTGGCTACCCTATGCATATCTCCGAAGACTCGAAAGCTGATCCGCATGAACTATGACGACAAGACCATCGAGACGCTAGAGCAGACGATGGCTGGAGACTCTGAGTTCAGAAAAGTTCTGCTCGACGTGAAGTAACACAAAGATGGCGCTGTCAGTTCAGCGCCATTGTTGTAGATTAGTCGTCGAAGTCTAGGTCAGCAGACCACTGCCTGTTGAAGAAATCGCAGCTCTTTCGTATCAATCCTGACACTTTCTCTTCATGAGTCATGCGACGGTTCGGATTCGATTCAGCCTTCGCAGAAATGAACTCGAAGTTGCCTCGCATGCAGCACTGCTTCAGGAAGTACTCGTTAACTTTGCCTTCTCCAGGAATGCCGCAGATAGTGAAGTACTTCTTATCCTTCTTTGGCTCTTTGTATATGACAGATACCCACATAGCTTTCTCCTTACTGATGTGAGAAGAGTTCCATGAAGTCGCAGAGCATGTCCATGTGTTCCCTGTCAGCAACGCTGACGATCTCGTAAGACACGTTAGCCTCTTTTATGCGTCTCTGTAGGCTACTTGGAAGTTCTCTGAACTTCTTTCCAGCAAGATTCTCGAAGTAAGTCGGTTCTAGCGCAAACTTGTCTTCGATGTAGTCGGCTAAAGCGTTGAACCAGATGATCCCATTGGTGATGAAGAACTTCTCTTCGTCGAACCCTTTGCAGACGACAGCAGTGAGAGGCATAGCCCTAGCTATGACACACTCGACGAACTTAGAGGCTTCCTTGACCGGAATGTTCTCTTCTTGCCTGTTGACGTCGTTGTTGAAGGACTTATAGAAGTTGAAGAGTTCATTAGAGTTTTGACGGATGTCGTACTTGTACGGATCGATCTTCATTGTTGGTCCTCCTTAGTCGTTTTCTTCTGAGATGATGGTGATACTTTCTACCTGTTCATACATGTTAGTGTAGCGCTTGACGACATATTCGAACATAGCGACACGACTTTTGATCTCGTGTGTGAGAGTGTAGGTAGCCGGAACGCCGTCCTTTCGGCGAGTGACGATGAGTGCGGTGAACTGAGGCATATAGTTATGGTCCTTGTTGAAGTTTTACATGATAAATATAAGAAAACTATAGAGAAATCTAAACCCTAAAATTGAGAAAATCTCAAAAACTTGAAGGAATTTTCACTACATGTTCCAAGGTGCAGACAACATAAGGGGCCACAAAGAGAAGATCGACATGACACCAGAGCAGGTCGAAGAGTACATCAAGTGCAAGAACGACATATTCCACTTCGCTAAGTACTTCTACATCCTGACGCCGAAGGGCTCTATGCCGATACCTTTGCGCGAGTACCAGATTCGAGAGATCAAGACGCTTTGCGCTAAAGTCGAGGGCAAGAACAACCGAATCATCATGCAGGGTCGTCAGTCAGGAAAGACGACGATCGCGACGCTGTATCTGACTCACAAGCTCCTGTTCGAGGAAGACAAGACGATCGCTATTCTAGCTAACAAGCTCAACCAGGCTCTAGAGATCATGGCCCGCATCAGAGACGCTTACGTGAGACTTCCTCTGTGGATGCAGCAGGGAATCGATCCTCAGCGCGGAGGCTGGTCGAAGTCCTGCATAGGTCTCGACAACGGAACTAAGATATTCGCAGCAGCGTCTTCTTCGTCCGCTATTCGTGGTCGCTCTGTCAACTACATGCTCGTGGACGAGTTCGCTCACCTTGACGACTCGATCGCTGACGACTTCATCATGTCCGTCATGCCCGTGCAAGCTTCTGACCCAGACGCTGAGCTGATCCTCATCTCGACTCCTAACGGAATGAACCACTTCGCTGACATCTGGCAGAAGGCTGTAGCTGGTGAGAACTCATTCATTCCGTGCAAAGTCCAGTGGTGGGAGATCGATGGCAGAGACGAAGCTTGGAAGGCCCGCATCATCCGAGACTACGGTGTCAAATTTTTCCAACAAGAATTCGCTTGTTGTGACGGTGAGCAGCTCGTCAAAGTCCGTCGTAACGGAAAAGAGGCCGTTTTGACGCTAAAAGAGCTATCTAGCATCTTAGAAAATGAACTTTAAATGGATATAAACACTTACATCTAGAAACAATTTTTATATATTTGTTATATAAAAGATAGGTTTCTAAACATGTTCAAGTGCGAGATATGCGGTAAATCCGACTTCAAGAAGATAACTGCGCTCACTACCCATATTCAATTCCGTCATAAAGAATACACGACAAAGACCTACTATGACAAGTTCTTGAAGAAGAGCGAGGAAGGAGTATGTCCTATATGCAGAGGACCGACTCCGTTTCGTGGCATATTGAAAGGATATCAGAAGTTCTGCTCGAACAAGTGTGCATGGCAGGATCCAGAAGTCAAAGCAAAGCGTGCAGAGAGCATATCGAAGCTTACAGAAGAGGAAGTGAGTGAGTGGCGAAAAAAGAATATCGCTTCACGTCTAAACTCAGAAGGGTACTGCATAACTGAGGAAGAAGCAGAGAAGCGAGCTGAGATTAGCAAGAGAAGCTTTGAAGAGTACTTTAGCAAGTGTGACTGCACGTTCGTCAGCTATATAGTTCATCCAAAGCGTCTCGTCACCTTTCGATGCAACAAGTGCGGAAATGAGGCTGCTTACGTCAGAAACTTCATTGATCGCATGGCTAGAACGAATGACTATGGGATATGTCACTACTGCAACAACAGAAAATCTGTCAGCACTGGAGAGCGATAACTCAGAAAGTTTTTGAATGAATTAGCTCCAGAAGAGATAAAGCTCAACTATCGTCGCTTAATAGATAAGATGGAGCTCGATATAGTACTTCCGGATCATAAGCTAGCAATAGAATTTGACGGACTATATTGGCACAACGAGAATGTAGTGGAAAACGACTATCACTTGAAGAAGACTGAAGCCTGTGAATCACTCGGCTATCAACTCATACACATATTCGAAGATGAATGGAGATATAAGAAAGAGATCGTACAGAGCAGATTGAAGGGCATTCTCGGAAAGAATGATAAGATATTCGCTCGTAAGACAGTCTGTAAAGAAATAAGCTACAAAGAGAGCAAAGAATTTCTCGAGAAGTCTCACATACAGGGAAACTGTATGTCGAAGTGGCAGTATGGTCTCTTCGCTGGGGATAAGCTTGTCTCTGTCATGACCTTCGGAAAGTCTCGTTTCGCAGATGGGTTCGAGCTGTTGAGATTCGCTAATGCGCTAGACACTAATGTCGTCGGAGGCGCTAGCAAACTCTTGAAACATTTTGTCAAAGATCATCCGGAGATAAGCAAGATAGTCAGCTATGCTGATAGAAGATGGTCAAGAGGCAATCTGTACGAGAAGATCGGATTCAAGTTTCTCCATAAGACAGATCCCTCTTACTTCTATCGTGTAGGAAGAGTAAGAAAATCTCGTTTCGAGTTCCAGAAGCACAAGCTCGTTGAACAGGGATTCGATCCTAGCAAGACCGAGCACGAGATCATGAAAGAGCGGAAGTGTCCTAGAATATACGACTGTGGCACTCTTAAGTATGAGTGGACTAGAAGCTAAGTGCACAGATGGAGACCAGATGGTCAAGATCAGGCGAGACGGCGTCGAGTGCACTGTCTCGATGAGAGAGCTCGCTAGCATGCTTGAGCACCAGCTCTGAGCACTATCACTCGAAATCTACAAAGGCCATATTTTACTATTATTTGAACATCTTTCACACTATGGAAGAGAAGGAAAGTTATAACTATGGCTAAGAAAAAAGATAAGAAAGCAAAAGACATCGGCGCTACCGCATCGACTAACGACTTCGGAACTGGCGCTAAGGCCTTCACAAAGGCAGATGAGATCATTCGCGAGATCAAGAAGGACAAAGATCTGAACAAGCTCGTCATCGATCCCGAGACGATGAAGTACGAGTGGCTAAACACGAACGTGATCTCCCTCAACCTCGTCTTCGGAGGAAAGATCCGTGGAGGAATCAAGAAGGGCGCTATCACCTCCGTAGCTGCAGACTCACAGCTCGGAAAGTCGCTCATCGGCTACAACATTCTCCAGTCAGCCTATCGTGCTGGAATGGCGTGCGTCATTATCGACACCGAGCACTCTATCAACCTAGAGATTCTCAAGCAGCTCGGCATTGATCTGTCGAAGGTCGTCATCTACCAGACTTCGAAGATTCCCGAGCTAAAGCAGATCTTCGCTAAGATCAATCACGGAAAGACACGTGAAGAGGCTATGAACACGTTCGTTCTGATGGACTCTTGGGGTCCGATCGTTGAAGTTCAGGTCATGGAGAAGGCAGAAGAGGCATCTTCTGCGGTAAACATGTCTAGCTCTAAGTTCAAGAACGAGCTCGCTAACATCATCAACGCGTGCGGCAACACGACATTCGTGATCAATCACGTATACGCTTCTCTTCAGCAGTATGGAGACAAGTTCAACATTCCTGGCGGTAAGAGGCTGTTCTTCAACTCTGACTCCATCGGCTTGGCTTCTTCTGCTGCCAAGTACAAAGACGCTCAGGACAACATTCTCGGAAAAGTCGTGACAATCGGAGTGAAGAAGGGTCGTGGCGCTAAGGAATTCCTCAAGACTAAGTATCTGATCCGTCATGACGGCGGGCTCGATCCGTTCTTCGGTCTACTCGATGAGGCTGTCGAGTGCGGCTGTGTCTTCAAGCCTAAGCCTGGCTACTACGCTAGAACCGACTACGATGTCGACAAAGAGTCTGGAGAGGTGACCAAGATGTGGAAGGAGTCTGAGCTATACTGCGCTGCATTCTGGGTTCCGCTCTATCGCGACAAGAAGTTCGTAGACTACTGCGAAGACAAGTTCAGCTTCGTCAACGCTAAGATGATCAGCTCTAGCGTAAACGTGATGGACATGATCGACGGCCTAGCTCCTATCACGGACGAGTCAGTTCCTGTCGCTAACGAGGCGTCTGACGCTGGCGAGATGTCTGACGGAGACGAAAACGGAGACGTAGAGATCGATGCTAGCGGCATCTTCCAGAAATACAGCAAGGAAGAGATCGAAGCCGCAAACGACGAGGACTAGTTTCCTTCTCAATCTGGACCGGAGACCAATCTTGGAGCTCCGGTCCTTTTTCTATTTTAGCTAAGTATGGTAAACGTTCAATTTCCGCACTTGATCCTCAAGACGCTCTACGTGAATCAGAGCGTTCGAAATCGCGTAACTCCTTATCTCTCAGCTGACTGGTTCAGAGAGAATCAGAACATCAGCACAATCATAACTAAGATCCTAGAATACATGGAGAAGTTCGGCCAGTTCCCGACCGTCATCGAGTCGAGAATGATGCTGAGAACTGACGCTGGGATCCTAGAAGAGTTTGACGCTGCGATGGCTATTCCAGAGGAGGAAGCCTGCACTGAGTTCATCTTGCAGGACATCGAGCAGTTCATCCGCAAGAAGCTACTGTATGACGCGACGATGAAGATTCAAGAGGCACTGTTCTCGCACAGCGAGCCGTCCGCAGACGAAGGATCGTTCGCACAGATGGTCGCAGATGCGGAGTCTTTCACGTTCGACACTGACATTGGATTCGACCTAGTAGACGACCTAGATCAAGTCTACGAAGAGATGATTACAGCCGTGAGCATCATTCCTTCGGGCATCAAAGAGATAGACACTCTGCTCAACGGCGGCGTTCCAGACAAGGTGATGATCGGCGTCATGGCTCCGACCAACGTCGGAAAGACCCTGATCATGTCTGCTCTAGCGTCGAACATGCTCACACAGGGACACAACGTCTTATACATCACTTTCGAAGACTCGAAGACGAAGATCGCTACGAGAATGATGCAGAACCTGTGCGACATATCGCAAGATCAGCTCAAGATGCTCAACCGCAACTCGTTCATCGCTCTCAAGGAGATGATGAAGAAGAAGTCTTCACAGCACTTGAAGATCGCTGAGATGGAAGAGTGCACGGTCAACGCTATGAGAATTCGCACTCTCTTGAAGGATCTCAAAGAGAAGAAGCACTTCGAGCCCGAGATCATCTTCATCGACTACATCGGATGCATGATCCCTAACGGAAGACCTAACCCGAACCTCAACTCTAACACTATCCTGCAGAAGGTAGCAGCCGAGACCAGAGGCTCGATCTGCATGAAGCTGGGAATTCCTATCGTGACTGCTCTCCAGACGAACAGAGGAGGATATGGAAGCGCTTCTGTCGACCTGAACGATGTCGCTGACTCTTACGGATCTACGATGAAGCTTGACGCTATCCTAGCTGTGACTCAGGACCAGACGATGCTGCAGAACGGGATGTACAAGATCAAGGTCGCTAAGACGAGAATCAAGAACAACAAGGGAACCGAAGTCATGATCGGCGTGAGCATCGACAAGCAGCAGATATACGACATCGCTGACGGCTCTGCTCCGAGCAGTCCTAGTCTGACAGACACTGCTACCATTCTTCCGCCCGATCCGCAGATTCCTACTTCAGGAGCGCCAGCTCACGCTATAGAGACTAAGAAGAACGTAGACACTGCAGACAATGCATACGTAGCTACGGCTAAAGTGGACTTAGACAAGATAAACGACATTCTATAAGGAGCAAGAGATGCTAGTAGACAGCGACTACAGAATAGAGGCACTAGAGAAGGACGCTGCTAAGAAAGAGTTCTTTGACTCGATGAAGAGAAGAGGATACGACATGTATGACCTAGACGAAGCTAGCAAGCTGCCTAAGTGTCTTCTTCCGATCATTCAGAAGAAGGACTTGAACTCCTTCATACTCTTCAACGACATGCTAGAGAGCATATACCTGAAGGAAGACATCAGCGTCATAGATATGTGCACATATCTGATCGAAGACTTCTTTGATCCAGAGCAGCTATTGACTCTACTACAGACTAATCTGTATGACGCGCTCTATCTAGAGCTCAGAAAGAAGAGAGGAAACGGAGTAGAGAGACTGAGCAAGTTCTTGATACGATGATTCAAGCCTCTGACATATACGCTATGCTGTATCTTCTGAATCGAGAGATCCGGAAGAGCTGGAAGTCGATGTCGCTATCGAATGTGTTCAGTCCGATTTGCTGGGACGTCGCTAAGGAGCAGATGGAAGCTGCGTCGATGTGGGCTGGAACGCAGAAGACCCATGAGCTTCTCGCTAGCGCTTGCAGCAGAGCATCTACAGCTTTGGAGTGCGGACAGACAAGCTTAATGACTCTCAAGGTGTACTTCATAGGAGAGTACATCAGACGAAATCATGGGCAGTTCTTCAAGCGCAAGAAGGACGGAACTCTCAGCATGAGGAAGTCTAAGAGCGAAACGTCCAAGAAGAAGGTCTCATACAATGCCGTAGACATCAAGTCTCTAGGACGTCTTGACGGAATAGAGAGATATAAGCCAGATACGCTCAAGGAGGAGATCTCTACGCTCAAAGACAAGTCGCAGAGAGTCATAAGCGTTCTAGAGATCAGAGATGACCAGACTAACATTCTGTACGACATGCTAGTAGCTGGCGATATAAGTCTTCACGTCTATCTGCATCTGTACAAGATCAACAGCGGTTTCTCGATAGACCTCGATCGTAAGTCTGTCTCGGATGAGTACAGAAAGTTCATCAAGATGTGCAGATGGCTCATAGATGACGGATTCGATCTGAAGGATGTATGGTTCCACGGAAGAGCCTGATACCGCTGTGACGAAATTTCGCATCGATAGAATCTAGTATATTTAAACTAAGCCCATCCGGAAGTTCCGGTGGAGGCGAAAAGGAAAGATAAAGGAAAGATAAAGGTAATAATATGATTGAGAGAAACTTTGACAACTACTTCGAGCAGATCAAGGGCGTGGCTTCCAAGAAGACTGGGAGCTCTTTTTCGATTGAGAACGAGTTCGTTCCCGTCATGGTGAACGGCGAGTGCGAAGTCGTGATGCGTCTTCTTCCTCAGCCGAAGACAGAAGCGGCTCCGTTCATCGAGAATCGCACTCACTCCTTCAAGGGTCCAGACGGCAAATGGCACGTCGTAGACTGTCTCCGCAAGTCTGGCAGCAAGTGTCCTATCTGCGACTGGAACTCCGCAGTCTTCAAGGCGTTCCCGAAGGAGAAGGCTAAAGAGCTTGCAAAGAAGAAGGCTAAGCGCGCTTTCGTGTCTAACGTATACATCGTGAAGAACCAAGCAGCTCCGAACACCGAGGGCAAGGTATACCGCTTCAAGTACGGCATCCAGATCATGGAGAAGATCCTGGAGAAGATGGCTGACCATGAGGATCCGGACAAGGGTCTCATCAAGGGAGTCAACGTCTTCGACTACTACAACGGCGCAAACCTGATCTTCAAGGCTAAGGAAGGACCTTACGGTCCGAACCCGAAGGACTCTTACTTCGGCGACATGAAGCCCATCAGCGACAAGAACAACGTTCCTCTCGACGAGACAGAAGTCCAGGCCATCGATGATCAGCTTCTCGAGCTCAAGCCGTGCGAGAAGGACACTTCTAGCGATACCTTCGAGTCCGTCTTGAACGTTTACGAGAAGTTCTCTGACGGCGAGAAGCTATACAGTCGAGTCGCTGACGCAGAAGGTAAGATCACTTACGAGCCGATCATTCCCGGAATCGCATCTGGAAACACTGCAGCTCTGAACGAATCTGTCAGAAGCGAAGCAGCAGTCGATGAGCCGGACGTTCGTCCTACGGCTGAAGCTAGCGACGACTTCTTCGACAGTCTGCAGTGATTAGTCATCGAGACTGGTTGGACTGACGACAACTGACATTTCCTTAAACTCCTACTAGCTAATCTAGTCAGTCCACGAGGTGAAGACAAGACATGTCACAGAGGCTTACGCTTCTGTGACATTTTTGCAGATACCGGTTTACGAACTGTAGAAATTTTCTTATATTGTATAAGAACTATATTCTGTCAGGAACTACTATATGAATATCAAAGACCGAAATCTCAGAGTACTCAACTTCACTTCATGGAGCCTGAACGGCGCTGTCTCCTCACTCATCTTGAGAGCTTACTACCCGAAGTGCAAGACTATATTCACGTCATATCGCAAGCAGGAAGAGATCACTAAGCTCCTGATCGAAGAGAAGGAGAAGACTGACTTAGTCATCTTCACGAACTTCGCACCGACATACAATCGCGAGTTCTATCTACGATACGACAAGCCTATTCTGATCTTCGACCATCACGAGAATGCTCTCTGGTGGAAGAGCAAGAACAATCCAGACTTCCACGTCCATCCGGACTACTCTGGCGCTATGATGACGTACATGTACTTCAAGCGCTGGATGGCAGATCTCGAGCGCTATGAGGAAGTCTCTAGCATCGCAGACGACTTCGAGCTGTGGAAGCTCAACGACACTCGATCGTTCCACTTCAACACGCTGTTCTGGAAGTCTGAGAGTCCTTACGAGTTCATGAGGCGCTGGTCGGATGGAGGCAAGCTGTGTCTGACTGATTCAGAGAAGGATCTTCTGAAGGCGCACGTCGCTGAGTGGAAGGAGTACTACGCTAGTCTTCCTCAGCTCGACATGGAGTACAACGGTCGCTTCATCACATCTAACGAGTTCCATGCGGAGATCAGCAAACAGATGGACATGGAAGGAGTCAACTACTTCCTCATCTATCATCCGAAGTCGAGCTACGTGACATTCCGGTCCTGCTCTGCCGTGATCGACTGCAAAGAGATTCTACGAGACATGCAGATATTCACAGCCTCTCCTAAGGTAGGAGTCATCCCTTGCAAGTCTGTCGATGACGCTAAGAAGATCTGCTCTGACATAGAGAAGCGCATCGTGTCACATCTTCCGGAGAGGGCATAAATAGACTGCTATGGACAGAGTCGACGAACAGACTAAGACATACATCTTGGAGAAGTACATCCGAAGGGCTGTCGACGGAGTCAAGCACCGTGGAAGAGGACACGAGATAAAAGTCTGCTGTCCGTTCTGCGGAGACAAGGAGTTCAAAGGCACTCTGTGGCTGACCAACACATACCGCTGGTGCTATACATGCTGGAGAGCTTCATGCCGTTGCGCCGACCACGGAATCTTGGCGACGAAGTGGCTGAAGGAAGTCAATCCGTCTCTACACCAAGAGTACCTAGACGAGATCAAGTCTTACGGCAAGAAAGACAAGAAAGAGACTGACGCTCTGAAAGTATTCATCGAGCGTCAGCGTGAAGATGACGCTATCAAGCAGAAGAAGATGCTAGAGAGCGACATGGAGAAAGACAAGCAAGCGACGAAGTTCTTCAAGAAGATCACGACTCCTGGACAGTTCCAGCAAGCCGCGATAGAGTTCTGCAAGAAGCGCATGATACCGGAGGAAGTATGGAAGAAGTTCTACTACTGCGACGAGGGCAAATATCACGGGCGCGTCATTATTCCGTTCTACGACAAAGACGGGAAGATCGTGTTCTTCCAGGGACGCACCTTAGACGGGAGCAAAGCCAAGTATATGTCGAGGGTGGGACATACCGCTCTCTACAACTGGGACTTCATCGACAAAAGCAAGGCGATCGCTGTGCTAGAAGGCCCGATAAACGCCATGTTCGTTGAGAATGGAACAGCCACAGTCGGAGCAGGATCGTCTGGAGGACTCGACGCTGTTCTGAAGGATCTAGACTGCTGGTACATATTCGACAACGATGACGCTGGCCGTAAGCACGCCTACAAGAAGGTTCAGGAAGGAAAGCCCGTCTTCATGTGGAGCGTGTTCATATTCTCTTACAATCTGCCGAGAGACATAAACGACATCAATGACGCTATCATGTTCCTCAAGAGGACGAAGAAGTTCTCAGTTCGTGAGCTGCAGCAGTGCTTCACTCGTTACGTCGAGCAGTACAAAGCGCTTGAGCTCGCGAAAGTGAAGCCGAAGACTATCAAACCAAACGACAACGCCGAGACCGAAGAGGACGGCATAGACTAAAGGAGACGATGATGAACACAGACATCTACTGTGAGATCGACCAGAAACTCGCTACCGAGATCTACATGATTAAAGTCAAGAACTGCGATCTGTCTCAAGATCCGAAGAGCCCGTTCGCTAAGTGGCTCAACAAGACGAAGAAGTGGCGCACTAAGTGCCAGATGCGCATGCAAGAGAAGCCCTGGTCGTCTAAGAAGGAAGTCTACATCGCTAGAGTAAAGTAGCTATGTCATGCTACGCTAAAAACTACTATCAGGGAACTTTCGTTCCTAAGCATCCCGAGAAGTGCCTGAACTTCAATGGAAAGCTATATCCCGACAAGACGCTTCCGATCACGTACAGAAGCTCTTGGGAGCAGATCCTGTGCAACTTCTGCGACATGCAGGTGAACATTCTGTCTTGGGGGTCAGAGGTCGTAGAGATTCCATACTACTCCGAGATCGATGGAAAGACCCACCGCTATATTCTAGATTTTCTCATCATACTCAGGAACAAGAACGGCGAGATCAAGAAGTACGCAGTCGAAGTGAAGCCAGACTCTCAAGCTGAGAAGCTAGACGAGAATGGAAACGTGATATACCCACAAGCGCCTAAGCGGAAGACTCAGAAGTCTCTAGCTAAGTGGCAAGAGCGCTGCCAAGTGATACGGAGAAACGCTGAGAAGTGGGAAGCTGCAAAAGAGTGGGCTAAGCGCAGAGGGTTCGAATTCAGAGCTATAACCGAGAACGAGATATTCGGCCTAACTGGAGCAAAGCCCGCATAGAAGTCCCATATATATAAGAATATAAAGGGACTATAAGCATGAACCTTAACTTTCTGAACTTTCTGAGCAGCGACTTTCTCAAGAACGAGGAAGATGCTCAGACTCTGCGTGAGCTAGAAGCTCGCAACAACTCTATAGGACTAGACGAAGACCAGACTAACTGGGGCGCTGCAGCTGGAGGCTGGGGCATGTCTTCGGGAGACTCGGTAAACCCAGACCAGCAGTCTATCTTGTTCGACTCGGTATTCGAGAACAAGAAGCAGAGAATAGCCTTCTACCGCAGCATGTACAACTATCCGCTAGTCAAGAAGGCCGTCGAGATGATCGTCGACGAGATGTGCACTCCAAACGCCGAGAACGAAGTCGCTACCTTCAACATTAACAAGGCATACGCTAGCTGCTTCAACCGGACTGAGTTCAATGCGCTGAAGATCGAGTTCGACAGAGTCATGAACTGCGTGTTTGGACAGAACAACATGCATGACCTTCTTAGGAGATGGCTAGTCGACGGAGAGCAGTTCATCGAGAACTGCGTCAGCGACGATGGAAAGAGCTTAGCTGGAATAAAGGTTCTCCCAGCATACTGCTCGCTCGTCATATACGAAGAAGGACGCGCTACCGGGTACATCCAGGACCCGAGGATGATCGACCTCAACTCTACTGGAGAAGTCAAGAAGTTCTCCTTAGATCAGATCTCTTACTCCGACTACGGAATGTGGGGCGCAAACAGAAATGACGTGAGAGGTCATCTTGATCCAGCTATTCGACCTCTGAATCAGCTCAGAGCTATAGAAGACGCGCTCACCGTTACGAGAATCAACAGAGCTCCAGAGCGTAGACTCTGGAACGTCTACATCGGACGCGCTAACGACGCTAGAGCACAGCAGATCGTTAACGACGTCAAGAACAAGTACCGCAAGACGATGACGATCGACCCTATCACAGGCGTCATCAACAGCTCCAAGAACGTTCAGTCGTTCACCGAAGACATCTTCGTCGGAAAGACGGACCAAGGAAATGGAACTACTGTTGATCCCATCAAGTCATCGACTGAGTTCAACGGCCAGATGGACGACGTAAAGATGTTCCAGCAGCAAGTCATGGACGCTCTTCTGACTCCAGCTGTCAGATGGCAAGACAGCGAGAACAGCGCACAGTACGCTATCTCTCCAGAGCAGCAGCTCGCAGAGATCACGTACCAGAAGATGTGTCGTCGACTCGGTCAGAGATACTGCGACCAGATCATCAAGCACACGTTCCTAGTTCAGCTCAAGCTAGCTGGATTCAAGCAGAAGTACCTAGATCCAGCGCTGTACAACATCACTCTGAACGGCGCTAACAACTTCGAGAAGATCCGACAGCTAGCCGTATGGGAGAAGATGGGAGGCGTGATAAGCACGCTCCAGAATATGCTTCCGACTCTCGCTAACGCTAAGGCTGACTCCGAAGAGCCTAAGCCTCTTATCTCTCGTCAGTTCTTGTACGAGAACATCTTGCACATGAGCGACAGAGACATCATCAAGAACCAAGAGTGCATCAAGCAGGAGTGCGAGTCGATCTTGGAAGACGCTAAGGCAGCTAAGGAAGAGTCAGCGCCAGAAGACGAAGAGGAAGATCTCAGCGGAGCTGAAGATGACGACATAGGATTCTAGACTGATGGTGTGATCTAATACAGATAGAGGAGGATGCAGATGAAGTACTCGATTGACGATCTCAGAATGCTCTACAAGTTCTTCGACAGAGACTTCTTTCAGAATGAGCTGGGACAGAAGATCGGAAAGTGCTACATCACGACGGACGCTGCTGAAGCTGAAGAGATCATGGGTCCATCCGACTACAACATTTCTAGCGGAATATCATACACTGATGACGGAAAGAACTACATCTGGATAAACAAGTACATCCTCGACAACAAGAAGCTGATGTCCAACACGCTGCTTCACGAGATGATCCACTTGTACGTCAACAAGGTCGATCCTGAGACTAGACGATACAGATCTGGGCACGGCGCTCTGTGGACAAGAATCGCTAGATACGCTACGGAGCTATACGGACACAAGATCGGGGTCATAGACCGATATGCAGACGAAGTCGAAACCGAGAGAAGAGAGCACTACAAGATGATGCACTCTACTAAGACTCTCGCTAACGCATACATAGTCATTCTGAGAAGCCGAGATCTAGTTCCAGTGAAAGAACTGACCAGCGATCAGATCGAAGCTATCAAGAAGACTGACGCTAGAGCGATATTCAAGGTGAAGCCGAACATAGAACAGAGCTCAGAGAATCGCGTGAAGTGCTACGCTACCTTCGACATGCTCATGGACGACATCAAGTACGGAATCTCGGAAGAAGAGGAGAATCTGTACTCTAAGCTGAATCTCAAGTTCGGAACAGACTCAGAGAAAGTCTGGATAAACCCAAAGAACTGAATCTATCTGTAAAATCTTCTTAACACTCTATTCAACTGCTTTACGACAGCTGCTAAACTAATTATATTGTCAATATGGCAGCAGCTATCGGATATAAATAGAACATATGAACTGTGAACTAGATATATTCGAGGACGAGCTGACATGAACACGACAATCACGGTCGACACGCTAGACATGGTAAGACTACAGAACGGCTCTCACAACTGTGTTGCTATATTCAAAGCAGTCATCAACGGCTGCTTTAGGCTAACTGGAGTGAAGCTGTTCAATGATCCGCTGACGGAGAAATGGTGGCTTAAGTTCCCTGTGAACGAGAGCAATCACAAGAAGCTTCCATACTTCTCCTTCGTGAGTCATGACGACTATCACCATCTTCTGGAGTGCGCCATTAGAGAGTTTCAGGAATACTCCGATGAAGAAGAAGCACACATGGGCTAACGCCATTCCGAAGACGAGACGCGAACGAGACATACTGCGAATCACCAAGAATCCGGACGAGTTCAAGCGCATGAAGGACTTGCTAGAGACGGCTACCAAGGTGACGGACAGCATAAGCAGGTACGATGGAGAGAAGTTCAAGACGATCGAAGAGATCGTCTCGTTCGTCTCTTGCAGAATCTCAGACGATATGCCTGGAAGAGAAGCTCTTCTAGAAGAGCTTATCAGAATGCAGGAGAGATATGAAGAACGACTCTTATCTGACGAAGGCGTCAGTAGAGATCCCTCAGTTCAAGGAGGGAGGCGAGTATAGAGATGATCAAGGAAACGAGTACAAAGTTCTGTGCATCGACGGTGACTTCATGGAGGCGAAGTTCAACTACGTCACGAAGAAGTTCAGAATCATCAAGTACGGATCTGTCATGGCTGCAGTGAACAGCGGAAGAGTGTGGTTCAAGAGCGCAGAGAACGATCCGAGCCGCATAGAGGCCGACGAGTCTTGCAACATCGTGATTCGCGGAAAGTACAACAAGCTCACTGGGATGAGCGCGGAGGAGAAGAGAGCCTACCGTCGCGAGAGAGCAAGGAAACGCCGCATGAAGCGCAGAGCTGAGGCTAAGAAAGGACCTATAAATAATTCGAAAATGGAGCACAACTAATGGGATTTCAAGACTTCTTACACAATCCAGATAGATATGCTGCTAAGTCTAGAGCACCAGAGCTCGAAGACGAGCCGCAAGAGAACTATGAAGATACTCCGCGCAGTAATCGCGTTCAAGAGTTCGAAGAGGACGATCAGATGAGCAGAGAGGACAGAAGGATCTTGGACGAGGTAGACTTCTTCAAGCAGCGTCTATACAAGAAGATCGACTCTTGCTTTCTTCGATACGGTCTAGAAGGTCTGAAGCGCATCGACGAAGGTATCGCTAGCTCTATCGCAAAGTACATCGACAGCCTCAAGGGAGGAAACCGCTTCGAAGAGCGTCAGCCGGTACGTGAGGGATATACCCCTAACTTCCGTCGTCCTCCAGAGCGCGTCAGATACCGAGACGAAGAGAACGATGAGTCCGAGGACAGTCTTCCTCCGCCTCAGCCTCAGCCTAAGCCAGCGCCAAAGCCGTTCAAGAAGCCTCAGAAGATCGAAGGGTCTAACCCGAATCCGGCACCAGCGAGAAGGCCAGGCGAGCCTAAGCTCGAGAGCTCTTCCTTCAATCCCGAGCTTCTCAACGCTATTCTCACAGACGTCATTCCACCGACTGAGATCCATGAAGTGGAGATCAAGAGCAACATTCCGAGACCTGATCCTAGCGCTCAGCATGTAAAAGAGAAGGTTGACTTCGCTCCACTTCCTGAAGAGAATGCAGAAGATGTTCCTCTCGTAGAAGAGCCGACTATAGAAGAGTCCGCAGAAGCTCCTGAAGAACAACACGAGCCGACATATGACATCGCTAGCGATATGCTCGCAGGTGTTCAGACTGAAGACATAGATCTCTTCGTTCCTCCAGTGATAGAAGAAGAGACTCCCGAGAACTTCACATCCGAAGAGGAGCTCGATGCGCCAATAGTAGAGTCGGAGATACAGACTCCTATCGACATTCCAGCGCAAGAGACAAAGAAGAGAAAGAGGAAGAAGTAAGAGATGGCCATCAACCCAGAAGAGCTAGAGAATCAGCCTTTCGTACAGTCCCACAAGGACTTGTACAAGGTGGCTCTAGAGCGCGGAAAGTACTCTGACCGATCGTTCTGGGAAGACATGGACTCCGACGAGAGGGACTCCATCAAGAGTCAGCTAGCGAGATACGGCAGCAAGCCAGTGTGGAGGCTTCTGACATGAGCTTAGACATTCTCAACACATGCTTCAGACGAATAGAAGAAGCGACAGAAGGAAGCGACAAGCACTTCCTAGAGAAGCTGCAGAGAAACTGCAAGATGGCGATAGCAGCTCTAGAGTCTGAGGACATCATCGCAGAAGCTCAGAAGTCGGTCAAGTCTCTCAAAGCGATGAACAAGAAGATCTCTATGTCTACTCATCTACGCACAGTCGACAATGTACTAGTCTACATCTTCTTGAAGAACCTGCTGACAGCTCCATCCACGACTAGAGCGTACAAGCTAGGACTGATCGATAAAGACGGCAATCTGATACGAGAGCCGAAGACCAAGGAAGAGAATGACTCTATCTCTAATCTAGATCTCTTCACGTCTAAGCTCAGATCGTGGCTGAGACCTTACATGAGCAGACTAGCGAAGATGTCATGGGTGAGATCGGTCGATTCGAACTACCGAATACAGAACGCTCTAGGAAACTCCGACACTCTATCTAAGAGAGCTACAGTTCTAAGAGTAAATGACGAGCTGGAGAAGCTGCTGAAGTGAGCTGCCCTATATGCGATAGCGCCTTCAAGCGATACGGCTTCACTCTGTCTGAAGGTCTCAGATGCTATACAGCTAGCGAGAAGGCATGCTGCCCTAAGAAAGTCACAGTAACGTCATTCAGCGCTTCAGAAGTGAAGTTCAAGACTAAAGACGGCGTCGAGCACTCCAAGCCCTTTCTAGACTTCATGAGATCATCTTGGGTTGACCGGACTGTGTTCTAGCCAGAATTTTCTTATATTTGATCTGAACTGTTATAGAGAGGATCGAAATGGACCTTAACTTCGTACTGCTGACAAAGTGCTACGACAAGTACGACTTGAAGTACTGGCTCGAGTACCACCACGAGAGATTCAGAGACGCTAGATTTACGATAGTCGACAATGACTCTATAGTCGACGTGAAGAGAATATGCGACGATATTCTAGGATCGAATAAGTACCGATATATCCGCATCAACGGATTTCCTGACCAGAAGAAGCTGTACGGCGACCTGATGAATGACCAGTACGGTCACATCTTTTTTGAAGACGAGGTCATCGCATTCTTCGACGATGACGAGTACTTCTACCTGCATGACCATAACGCAGACGACAAGGACTTCGACTACGAGGAAGTGCTAGAGAATGCTTTCGGATACGAGAAAGACTACGAGGGATGGTCCTGGGCGAAGTACGACTGTCTATGCATACCGCATCTGAACATGTCTTCAGAGTCTCTGCTAGACGACAGAAACACGTCTGCTAGCCTTCCGATGACTCTGGATAGGCGACGAGATGACCGAGTCTCTACTGTCAAGCCTATAGTCAGATACAGCAGCTCTAACGAGTACG
>Ga0310786_10000527_pt1 | contig 62632 bp, 55 predicted proteins | sample AusTroGonzalo_MG_FD_203881 | JGI IMG/M metagenome (GOLD analysis project Ga0310786, IMG submission 203881) | Bovine rumen microbial communities from tropical cattle in Woodstock, Queensland, Australia - Gonzalo_03 (v2) (version 2) | ecosystem: Host-associated > Mammals > Digestive system >...
AATATGTTGCCCATGACCATTTGTCTTTGCAACGCAGCTTAAAAATAATTAAAAATTTAGTCAAAAAAAACGGAAGTTACCTAAAAGGGCAACCTTTTGGGGCTATACGTCAAAATTGGCTGCTTACCGTCGAATTCTGTCCGATTGAGGATACAGCCTGCGGAGTTTCTCACTACCTTTGCATCATCAATGTAAAACGAGTGTTTCATGAGTATACCGGAAGATCCTACGATGCTTTATAGCTTTGTGAATATGAAGCTGCGCGACTGTTACGCAAGTCTTGATGAATTGTGTGACGATCTGGACGTGTCGAAGGAGGAGATTCTGGATAAACTGAAGCGTATTGGTTTTGAATACGATTCCGAGCGGAACCGTTTTTGGTAAAAAGATTGTTGTGTTTAAAAAAAGATGAGGCTCCAACTTTGGGGCCTCATCTTTTTTATGGATAGTACGATTATTTACTGGTTCAAAGCATCGGCATCCTTGATGGACTTGTTCAAATCCTCATCACTGATGCGATAGTTCTGGAGGTTGCCGGCAATGTACTGGTCGTAGGCAGCCATATCGATAAGTCCATGACCAGAGAGGTTGAACAGAATCACCTTCTCTTCGCCAGTCTCCTTGCACTTGTTGGCCTCGCGGATGGTAGCGGCGATGGCGTGGCAAGACTCCGGAGCAGGAATGATACCCTCGGCACGGGCAAACAAGGTACCTGCCTCGAAGGTCTCTAACTGTGGAACATCTACGGCCTCCATGAGACCATCCTTCAGCAACTGGGAGATAATCACACCTGCACCGTGGTAACGCAAACCACCGGCATGGATGTTGGCGGGGCGGAAATTGTGTCCCAGGGTGTACATAGGCAGCAGTGGGGTGTAGCCGGCTTCATCACCAAAGTCGTATTCGAATTTGCCGCGGGTGAGTTTCGGACAAGAATCAGGCTCGGCGGCAATGAAACGTGTGGTCTTGCCATCCTTGATGTTGTGACGCATGAAGGGGAAGGCAATGCCGCTGAAGTTACTACCACCACCGAAGCAGGCAATCACCAAGTCGGGGTATTCGCCAGCCATCTCCATCTGCTTCTCGGCTTCGAGGCCGATGATGGTCTGATGCAAAGATACATGGCTCAGCACAGAGCCCAAAGTATATTTACAGTTAGGGGTAGTGGTGGCCAGTTCGATAGCCTCGGAGATGGCTGTACCCAATGAACCCTGATGGAAAGGGTCGCGGGTGATGATGTCCTTACCGGCACGGGTGGACATAGAAGGGGAGGGAGTGACCTGTGCGCCGTAGGTCTGCATGATGCTACGACGGTAGGGCTTCTGCTCATAGCTGATTTTCACCTGATATACTGCAGCTTCCAAGCCAAACAGGCGGGCAGCGTAAGAAAGGGCAGCGCCCCACTGGCCGGCACCCGTTTCGGTGGTCACATTGGTCACACCTTCTTTCTTGCAGTAGTAAGCCTGTGGAATGGCCGAGTTCAGCTTGTGGCTACCCATGGGGCTTACGCTCTCGTTCTTGAAATAGATGTGGGCAGGAGTGCCTAAGGCTTGCTCCAGTCCGTAGGCACGTACCAATGGAGTGCTACGGTAGTATTTATACATATCACGGACTTCTTCGGGAATCTCAATCCATGCATCTGTCTGATTCAATTCCTGATGACATAGCTCTTTGGCAAAGATAGGATAGAGGTCTTCTGGCTTCAACGCCTGCTTGGTGGCAGGATGAATGAGAGGCAGAGGTTTGTTGGGCATCTCGGCCTGAATGTTGTACCAGTACTGTGGGATTTCTTCTTCTTTAAGGAAGAATCTCTTGACTTTGTTACTCATAATACCTTTATTTTAGTGATTAATAATAAAAAACCCCCAAAAGTAGTGATTATTTCAATAGGTACTACATTTTTGGCTGTATTTTTTTGCTTTTGATGTCGTTTTTCATTATGTTTGTCTTTCAAACTGGACAGAATGAAGTTTAACAGGCAACTGATATTATACCATAACAAGCTGATTTATCCTTATGTCAAGATGTTTCTCAACATCCTGACAATCTTGTCTTATGTGATATCGGCCTTGCTGATTGCGGCAGTTGTCTATGAACATGGTTTTCCCATCAAGCCCCAGGAAGCCACGATGCTGGCGCAGTTCTATCACGTGGCGTGGATGGTGATGCTTACCGATGTGCTGTCGCACATGTTGTTGGGCTTCAAGGATGCGCGTACACAATACAATGCGCTGACCTGGCTGCTTACTTTCCTGCTGCTGCTGACGCTTATCCCGGTGTTCTTCCACCGACCTGACGAGGAGTACGTAGGCATGTTGGGCTTCTGGCAACTGATGGGGAGCAAGGGGTATCGGCTTACGGTGATGCTGGTTCTTTCGCTGTTCAACCTCTCCAACGGTTTTGTGCGGTTGCTGGGCAGGCGTACCAACCCTTCCTTGATACTGGCTGGCAGTTTCTTCATCATCATCATGGTGGGGGCAGTGTTGCTCAAGTTGCCAAACAGTACGTTTGAAGGTATCAGTTGGACCGATTCCATCTTCATGAGTACCAGCGCGGTATGTGTCACAGGACTGGCTCCGCTTAATGTGACAGATACCTTTACCGAATCGGGGTTTACCATCCTGATTATCCTGATTCAGATAGGCGGCTTGGGGGTGATGACATTCACCAGCTTCTTTGCCATGTTCTTCATGGGAAATACCTCTGTCTATAATCAGGTGATGGTGCGTGATATGGTGAACTCCAATTCCTTGGGGTCGCTGTTGTCCACGCTGTTTGATATCTTCGTGTTTACAATAACTATTGAGGCGGCAGGCATGTTGGTGATATGGTCGGATATTCATGGTACCTTGGGCATGGACTTGGAGGATGAATTGTATTTTTCGGCCTTCCATGCCATCTCGGCTTTCTGCAACTCGGGCATGTCGTCGCTGCCCGATGGCTTGGCCAATCCGATGGTGCTGCATGGGCATATCCCGCTTTTCCTCTACCTGTCTGTGTTGGTGGTACTTGGAGGTATCGGTTTCCCAATCTTGGTGAATCTCAAGGAAACACTGGTGTTTAAGATCAAGAGCCTGTGGCATTTCCTACGCACCCGTCGTTGGAGTGCCAAGAATTATTACCATCTCTATAACTTGAATACGCGCATTGTGCTACTATTTACCAGCATTCTGTTGGGGGTGGCATGGTGCTGCTTTGCCTTGTTTGAGTGGAACGGTGTGTTGCGCGACTTGTCTGTGCCGGAGAAACTGATGCAGTCGCTCTTCATGGCTGTCTGTCCGCGTTCAGTGGGTTTTACGCCTATTGATCCCTCTACCTGGAGCATACAGACACTGATGCTTTTTGGTCTGCTCATGTGGATTGGTGGTGCTTCGCAGTCAACAGCTGGTGGTATCAAGGTGAATACTTTTGCCGTGATTATCTTCAACATGCTGGCGTTGCTTCGTGGAACGGAGCGTGTGGAGGTTTTCGGACGGGAACTCTCTGTCGATTCCATCCGTCGTGCCAATGTCACGGCGCTCATGTCCATTGCCACCTTATTTATTTTTATTCTGTTGTTGAGTACGGTGGAGCCGAATTTGCCATTCAAGGGTATCTTCTTTGAGTGCTTGGCGGCTATCTCGACCGATGGAGTAGGCTTGGGCATCACACCTTCGTTGGGGATGACGGGCAAAATCCTAATCACTGCCTTGATGTTCATCGGGCGTGTGGGGCTCATCACCGTCCTATTGGGTGTGGTCAAGCAGAAGAAGCATACCAAGTATCGCTTCCCGAGTGGAGAGATTATAATTAATTGAAAATTAAAAATTGAAAATTGAAAATTAAAAAATATGAAGTATCTGATTATTGGATTAGGAAATTATGGGTATTCGTTGGCTGCAGAGCTGTCGGCTTTGGGTAACGAAGTAGTGGTGGCAGATAATAACCAGAACCATATTGATTCCATCAAGGATAAGGTAGCTGCTGCATTTATGCTCGATGCATCGGACGAAGAATCGTTGGCTGTGCTTCCATTGAATAGTTTTGATGCCGTGGTGGTGGCTATCGGTGAGAATTTTGGAATGTCGGTGCGTGTGACGGCATTGCTTAAAAAACTCAAGGTGAAACATATCTTTGCCCGTGCCAACGATGAGGTGCATCGTTCCATTCTGCAGGCATTCGAGATAGAGGGCATCCTCTCTCCAGAGTCTCAGGCTGCCAAGGATTTGGTTCGTTTCTTTGAGTTTGGGCTCAATTTGGAGGCTTTCCGCATCGATGAGCACTACTATGTGATGAAGTTCAAAGTGCCTGCCAGACTCTATGGGTATTATGTCAATGACCTGAAACTCAGCGAGCAGTTTGGCTTGAAGCTCATCGCGCTGAAACGTGGTAAGACGTTGGTCAATAGCCTCGGCATCTCTTTCTTGGAAAAGGAAGTGCTCAACCAATTGCCAGAGGAAGACCGATTGATAGAAGGAGATGAATTGGTGATTTATGGTCGCTACAGCGATTTCCAGAAGTTCAGGAGTGCTATTTAATAAAAATTCCTCCCCGAGGGGGGAGGAATAGCTTTTCTTAATCCAACTTTAGTACTGCGAGGAAGGCTTTCTGTGGTACTTCCACATTGCCAATCTGCTTCATGCGCTTCTTGCCACGCTTCTGCTTTTCGAGCAACTTGCGTTTGCGGCTCACATCGCCACCATAACACTTGGCGGTCACATCCTTGCGCACCTGCTTCACGGTTTCACGGGCAATAATCTTGGCGCCAATGGCAGCCTGGATGGCGATATCAAACTGCTGACGAGGAATCAGGTCTTTCAGTTTCTCACACATGCGGCGCCCCAAATCATAGGCATTGCTTTCGTGCGTCAAGGTGGAGAGTGCATCCACAGGCTCACCATTCAGCAGAATATCCAACTTAATCAATTTTGAACGGCGGAAACCATTCATGTGGTAGTCAAAAGAGGCATATCCTTTGGAAATACTCTTCAACTTGTCGTAGAAATCAATCACGATTTCACCTAAAGGGATGTCGTAATAGATCTCCACACGATTGCCGCTCACATATTCCTGCTTCACCAATTCGCCACGCTTGCCCAAGCATAGCGTCATGATGGGGCCGATATAGTCGGTGGCAGTAATGATACTGGCGCGAATATAAGGCTCCTCAATGTAGTCGATGGCAGTAGGGTCGGGCATGGCACTGGGGTTGTGAACCTCGGTCATGTTGCCGTGCTTGTCGTAGATATGGTAGAATACATTGGGTACGGTGGTAATCACATCCATGTCGAACTCACGATCCAGTCGTTCCTGAACAATCTCCATGTGCAGCAATCCGAGGAAGCCGCAACGGAAACCAAAGCCTAAAGCCACAGACGACTCTGGCGTGAATGTGAGGGAGGCATCATTGAGCTGTAGCTTCTCCAAAGAGGCTCGCAGGTTTTCGTATTCCGTAGGGTCGATGGGATAGACACCGGCAAACACCATCGGCTTCACCTCTTCAAAGCCTTCGATGGCTTTGTCGCATGGGCGGGCCACATGGGTGATGGTATCACCTACGCGCACTTCCGTAGAGGTCTTTATGCCAGAGATGATGTAGCCTACATCACCAGTGCGCATCTCCTGCCGTGGAATCATGTCCATTTTCAGTACACCGATCTCATCGGCATCATACTCCATGCCAGTATTAAAGAACTTCACATGGTCGCCTTTGTGCATCACACCGTTTACAATCTTGTAATAGGCTATGATACCACGGAACGAGTTGAATACCGAGTCGAAAATCAAGGCTTGCAATGGGGCGTCCTCGTCACCTACAGGGTGGGGCACACGTTCCACGATGGCATCCAGAATCTCTTTCACACCCAATCCTGTACGGGCCGAAGCGCGGATGATTTCCTTGCGGTCGCAGCCTAACAATTCCACGATTTCATCTTCCACTTCATCAGGCATGGCACTTGGCATGTCGCACTTGTTGATGACGGGAATAATTTCCAAGTCATGTTCCAACGCCATGTAGAGGTTGGAGATGGTTTGCGCCTGCACCCCTTGGCTGGCATCCACCACTAAGAGTGCACCTTCGCAAGCCGCGATGGAACGTGACACTTCGTAGGAGAAGTCCACATGTCCCGGAGTGTCGATGAGGTTCAACACATATTTCTGCCCATCTTTTTCGTATTCCATCTGTATGGCATGGCTCTTGATGGTAATGCCACGTTCCTTTTCCAAATCCATGTTGTCCAGCATCTGGCCTTCGGTGATTTGGATGGTGTTGGTATATTCCAACAAACGGTCCGCCAAGGTTGATTTACCATGGTCAATGTGTGCGATGATGCAGAAATTTCTGATATGGTCCATTGTTAATTGATTCTTTTACTGCGTGAGTATCTCATTGCCAGTCTCTGTGATGAGAATCTGGCTTTCCCATTGAGCAGAAGGTTGTCCGTCGTCGGTACAAACGGTCCATCCATCTTCTTCATCGATGAAAACCTTGTAAGTTCCCATATTTATCATTGGCTCAATGGTAAAAGTCATGCCAGGTACTAAAACCATACCCGTGCCAGCCTTGCCATAGTGGTTTACGTTGGGCTCTTCATGGAACTTCACGCCGCAGCCGTGACCACAAAGGTCGCGTACCACACTATAGCCGTTTTTCTCGGCATGATTCTGAATCACCGCCCCTATGTCGCCCAAACGAGCCCAAGGCTGAGCAGCCTCCACACCCAGGTCCCGACATTCTTTCGTCACTTGTACCAGACGCTTCATCTCCTCTGATACTTCACCAATGAGAAACATGCGGGAGGCATCGCTGAAATAGCCTTTATAGATGGTCGAAACATCCACATTGAGAATGTCGCCGCTTTTGAGCACCTCTTGGGTACTTGGAATTCCATGGCAAACCACCTCGTTGATGCTGGTACAAACACTTTTGGGATAACCTTCAAAGAGGAAGGGAGCGGGGATGGCATCATGGTCGGTAGTGAAGGCATACACCATGTGGTCTATCTCTGCCGTTGTCATACCCTCATGGATATGCTCAGACAAGTAGTCCAATAGGGCAGTGTTGATTTTGGCACTTTCGCGAATGCCATTCAGTTGTTCCTGAGTGCGCAGCAGTTTACGATTAGGCATGTGCATACCTCTCTTTATGCAGTCTTGTGCTTTAGCCTCTGCCTCTTTAGAGAAGTAAGGTGGCAGAAACCGGTTGCCGAATATTTTCTTCATCGAACCCATCATTTTTTACTCAAATATCAATTTGGGTGCGAAGATACGAATAATTTTGCGGATATCAATAAAACTATTATCTTTACGCCCAAAAAAGTTGAAAGATGAAATACATAGAGGAATTTAAGGCATTCTTGAATACTTTTCAGGGTTTGGAGGTGCAGGATCAGCTTCAGCAGTACAATGTGTTCAATTTGTTGAACGAGTATAATTACATCGAGAGTGAGCGGACTGTGCCAGATTTCCTTCGATATGATCTGGCGGCGTTTTCCGGTGTGCTTGATCAGGTGCAGGCTCCTGCTTCCAAAGCCGAGGCAAAAGCATTGTTTGAGCAGATCATTGATGGGACGGTACCTTGTGTGAACCCTGCCGATGGCGACTATATCTCTCAAGGGGACTATCGTAACATGCTTCATGCCATATTGCCGCTGTCATTGGTGTTGGCCCATGATTTCCCCGCATTCTTCATGCCTTATTTTTACCGCTATAAGTTCAAGCAACTGAAGCAGATAGCGGAGGCTTGCGACATAACATTACCAGCCTTACCAAAGGCCGGAGATTTACGTGGCCGTTGTATGTATTATTGGGAGATATGTGAGGCTTTCTACGATTTCCGTATCAAATATGATATGATATCCATAGAGCTATGGGCGTTTCTTTTCTACTTCGCCCCCATGTGTATACCTATGATGGACTTATCCGTACAGCTTCCTGCTCCTACCAATGTTTGGTGGATTGGCAAACGCGAGGGTATTGATGAATATCGAGATACCACGCTGATGCACATAAGACTGAGTGCCCGCAAGGGTGATGTGGTGGTGCGCTATGAGGCAGCTCCCACCCAACAGATCACAACGCTTTGGCGAGTACTGACGGATGCCGACACCGATCCCTTAGACCCAAATTACAGCTATGCTTACATTGGCAAGAAATCTCCTGTGACGCCCTTGGGCATTGCAGCTCTGAAATCAGATACATACTTCGCACAGCATCCGCTTGCCAAACGTCGTTTCCTCCAAGCAGACGGATATAAACTGAGTGAGGAAGATTGGAAACAACTTAAGCAGCTACTGAATATTACTGATTCTCTGTAAAGTCCGGTTGCTTCTCAGCATAGTTCAGTTCCCCCTTTTTCCTGTCAGAAATTGGAGGATGCCTCCCATGATGGCACCACGTTCACTCTCTTTGGTGATGCTCTCGAACGGGAAGCCCATGGTGAAGGTACGGTAGTCGGAACCGCCATAGGCTACAGCGGCGGAGAAATTGTTCTCCACATAGGTCATGGCAGCAAAGGCAGGCTCCACCGCTTCCACCACATCGGCACTCACTACGGGGTATTGCTCTTCATTGAGCCAGGCAGGGATACTAACCGTTCTGCCTAACCCTCTTACATCGAATGCCTTGTTCTGGGTACGATAGGAGAGGGGATAGGTGATTCGAAGTTTTTCCTGAAGGAATCGTTTTTCAGATGATGCTTGCATGTCGCTGCCCACATAGGCTCCGCTTACCAAGAGATTGCCTCCTCCACTCAGGTAGGTGCTGAGTAATTCCTGCATTTTAGGACGGAAAGTCTTGTAGGGGATACCATCTAAGGGGTGGGTAGTGTTGTCGGACTTTTCCAATCCTAAAATCAGGTCTATGACTTCATAGCCTCCAGGACCCATGTGCTGTTCCTCAAAAGCTTTGGCACTGCAGGAGGTAAAACTGTAAACTGCCGCACTCTTGATGGCTTTCCCATGCACATAGGCAAAGTCGAAAGTATTGCCAGCATAGCGATGACCTTCCAACTCATCGGTACTCTTTCCCCAATTCTCCCCACGGGCATTGCGGTCGAAATTCTGCTGAATGCCTCCCAAAGAGATGTTGTAGCCATAAGAAACACCTGGGTCTTGCCTGAGGTCGAAACCTGCGGTAGCTGGCGTATTCACTTGAGCTGGTCCGCTTAGGCGATTGAAACCGTTGATGATAAGTACCTTATGCAGTTCTTGGCTTGATCTCATGACGGATAGCGTTTCCGAAGGGAAACTCTCGCCTCCCTCATTGAGGGCGGTGACCTTGAAAGAGTAAATCACATCAGGTTCTATCTGGAGTATGAGCTCAGGCTCCCCCACACGTACACCGTTGTCAAACGCGCCATCTCCCTTGCGGGTATAGACGATATATTCTTGGGGTGAACCCGTGGGCTCCAAGGGGTCTTCCTTCCCTTGCCACATCAAACGGATGGTGTTGGGCGTATCTTCCAAGTGAATCAGAAAGTCTTCTACAGGCAAAGGCTGTACCACGAAATCTTGACGTCCATGCTGGTTGCTCAAGAAGCGTAGTATTCCTTTATATAATGCTCGCGCCATGGTAAACTTGAAATTGGGATCATGCCCATATTTCAGGTCACCGAAATTCTGGTGCGACATTGTTTCGATAATCGCTGAAATGGTTTGAGGAACACGGGTCTCACTGTAGTTGCGATCCCAAAGATAGCGACGTGTCCAGTCTATGTCAAACTTGGTGCGAATATCGCTTACCACCTGTGTCTGAACGATATCCGCCAAATCACGCGAGGCTAAGCGTGACTTTCCGCTACCCAATAATCCGTCGTTGAACTCTGAGGTAGCAATGGCTAAAGTACCGATGATGGTATCTTGACGGTTGAGGCCGGCATCGCTGTGGATAGCAAGACTCATTTCTATCGGCACATGTGCCCCTTCTTGCTCTGGATTGAAGATGGAGCCGCCCGAAAGGTAGTTTTGTATCCAGGAACGTGCATTGATGTCATCGGCGTAGTCATTGTTGCGCCCTTTCTCCGTATAGACACTGTCGGGCATACCCGCCCACTGCCCCCAATAGCGGGCTCCTTCCAAGTAGCGGGGTAATCCGCTTAGGTGTCCGTTGCGGCTGATGTTACCCATACCGCCTCCAAAGCGCACAGCATCGGCACTCACCAAACCGTTCTGATGGCTTTTGTTACTCAGCACCACCTTGTTGGCATCGCTTTTGCCTTTGTCAAAATGAAAAGTACCTAGATATACCCAGGTGCCACCACCCATCTGCTGATTGACCTCAAACTCTGTCGTGACACCTTGATGGATTACTTGATAGAGTGCATTGTCTATGCTGGTGGGCAGCGACTGGTAAGACACATAGACGGCATAGTCGCCCTCGTGCGGGAATTCGGGCAGCCATTCTGCCGAGGCATTCCCTTTTCGGTCAGTATCGATATAGTGGGCAGTGCCTTTGGTGAAAGGATTCTGTGCAGCTGTATATACTGCCTGTTTCTGTGCGAAGCCAGGCCATTGACTCCGCGTCCATTGCTGATTGCCTTGGGCTGTTTCCCGATAGATGGAATTGATGCCGCTGTTGGGCAGGTTACCGTCGTTGTCCACTACCACTTCTGCAGTCTGCGTATCCCGTTCACGCGGCGTGAAGACTATGGCTCCTGCATTTTCCAGCATGGGAATGAGGTAGGGCAGCACGATGCTTTGCGTGAAGAGGTCTTCTGTAGTGGTGAAAAGACGAGGACGCTGCCAGCGCCATTCCCGTTTGTTATCCCAGTATTTTCCGTGACTCTGTGCAATGGACAAGTGCTTGTTCTGCAATCCGTGGCGTACTTCGTAAGGTTTGGAAAGATTCTTCACCCACGGATGCCCTTCATATTCCAGATCCGTATAGAGCCTGTCCTTGAATCTGTTGTCTGCAGTGTAATTAGGAATGAGACTGTCTATCAAGTGAATACCTGCAAAGATGCGTGTCTTGAAGCCATTTACTTCATTCGGGAGCAGTTTGTTGATACTGTCGTAGAGGGCAGCGACATTGTGGAGTCGTAGCGGTTGAGTGCCCAAACGCACGGAGTATATATCGATGCGTTTGTCCCTATAGTCTATCTTCACGCTGTCTGTCTTTACTCCCTCCAACTTGATTTCCGCTGCCTGATAGCGACTGAAATAGTCGTTAAAGCGGGCCATGAGGGTGTCTTGGAGGGCGATTTGAGCGTTGAGGGGGCTGCAGATGAAAAGAAGGGCTATAAGGAATTGAGAATTGAGCTTCGCTCCTATTTCCTCGCGACTCGGCATAGCCCAAGCAAGCTTGGCTCTGCTCTCGCTGCTCGGAAAAGTGAAAATTGAGAATTGAGCTTCGCTCCTATTTCCTTGCGACTCGGCATAGCCCAAGCAAGCTTGGCTCTGCTCTCGCTGCTCGGAAAAGTGAAAATTGAAAATTGAATATTTTCTCCATACGGAAAGTACCTTCTTTGTTATATGTTTCATGATACCCCTCATAAATAATCAATAATTTTCAATTTTTGAAAATCCTTATAATCCTTATAATCCGTGTTTATTTAATTAACTTCGTTGATTTTCGGCGGCACCTCGGGATAGAAAGCAAGCTTCCTCTCCGCTCGGTTTGCACGAAAATTCTCAATTCTCAATTAACTTCGTTGATTTTTGTCACGACTCGGCCAAATCGATGCAAGCATCATTTGGCTCTCGCTGCTCCAAAAATTCTCAATTAATCGGAACGTACTCCACAAACGCCTCGATGGCTTCATACGAAGCCAAGCCGAGATCATCGTACAGTTTGGCAGTGCCGTGATTGCGGTCTTCGCTGCGCTGCCAGAACAGCCGTTCATCGTTCCCCATGAATGGGGCGCTTTCCATCTGACTCTGGTGTTTCAAAATGGCATTGCGTTTGGCGCGAAGTTCTTCCGGACTAAGCGGTACAGCCATTTCAATGTCTTCGATAGCCCATTCAGACCAAGCACCTCTGTACATCCAGAAACGGCAGTCCTTCAGCCATTCTGCATTCTCTTGCTTCTCCAGGTCGATAGCGGCCATCACGGCATCGGTACATACTTTATGGGTGCCGTGCGGGTCGGCCAAGTCACCTGCGATGAATACCTGATGAGGTTTCACATCTGCAATGAGCTGTCGGACTATCTTCACATCACGTTCACCAATCGGATGCTTTTCGATGCGTCCTGTCTCATAGAAGGGCAGGTCAAGGAAATGTACTTTGGAAAGGGGAATGTTGTTGAAGGTACAGGCTGTACGTGCTTCACCCCGTCGGATCAGACCCTTGATGGTACGGATGTCCTCTGTGTCGATGTCTCCATCTTTCTTCTCGCGCAGGAACTGTCTGATTTCAGCATATTTCTGTTTGATGACTTCGTCCTGATTCTTGTTGAAGAGTTGGTTGAAGCCATTGATGAAATGCAGGAAGCGCACTACCTCCTCATCGCCCACGGCTATATTGCCCGAGGTTTGGTAGGCTATGTGTACCTCGTGCCCTTGTTGTACCAAGCGGCGTATGGTACCTCCCATTGATATCACATCGTCGTCGGGATGGGGAGAGAACACAATCACTCGTTTGGGGTAGGGCAGTGCACGTTCAGGGCGGTAGGTATCGTCGGCATTGGGCTTGCCACCTGGCCAACCCGTGATGGTGTGCTGCAAGTCATTGAATATCTTGATATTGGCATTGTAGGCGGAGCCATAGATAGCCAATAGCTCATTGAGTCCGTGCTCATTATAGTCCTTGTTGGTCAGTTTCAGGATGGGCTTCCCTGTGAGTAGGCAGAGCCATACGATGGCGGAGCGGATAAGCTTGTCAGTCCATTCGCACGAGGTCACCAACCAAGGGTGATGGATGCGTGTCAACGCACTTGCTGCCGAAAGATCTATGATGACGTGCGTATCGTTGTGTGTCTGCAAGAATGAAGCAGGGATGTTATCGGTGATGGGACCCTCTACACAGGCTTTGATTTTCTCTGCCTTGTCTTCACTCCATGCCAGCAGAAAGATTTTCTTAGCCGACAAGATAGTGGAAATACCCATAGTGATGGAACTTACAGGCACATTGTTGCCGAAGGTCTTGGAGGCTTCTTCGCGTGAGGCGGCATCCAGCAGGATGAGACGGGTGGTGGAGTTGATGCGTGATCCAGCCTCATTGAAGGCGATGTTACCCATCTTGCCTATACCCAAAAGGGCAATGTCCAATCCGCCAAAGCTGTTGATACGCTGCTCATAAAGGCGGCAATGATCTATGACCTCATCTTGCGAGATGCTACCGTCCAGGCAGAATATATTGCGAGGGTCGATGTCCACCACGTCGAGCAACATGCGGCGTAGGGCATTGAGGTTGCTGTTGAAAGCATCAGGTTGCAGGGGATAATACTCATAGAGGCTGAAGACCACCACATTGTTGAAACTCAATCCTTCTTCGCGATGCATGCGCACCAATTCGGCATAAGTGCCACGCGGAGAACTGCCTCCGGTGAGTGCCATGGTGCAGAACTTGCCTTCAGCCTGCTTGGCACGTATGATTTGTGCGATGGCCTTGGCGGTATATTTGGCTCCCTCTTCGCTGGTTTCGAAGATATCGGTGGGGATTTTCTCCAACCGCGTAAGTATCGAACGCTCAAAAGCATTCTCTGGTTTGTAATACTTGGTTGACACCTTGTTCAGGGTCACTTGTGAACTTAAGTTCGTCCTCATTTTTGTTAAATTGCAAAATTCTCAGGATGCTTTCCCTTGAAATCCTTGAAATGATTCTTAATCACGGCTATGTCTTTGTCATAATCACCGGTAGGCGTGAAACAACGCGTATAGCTGATTATTTTCTTCTGGTAGTCGATGGCTATCAACTCAATAGGCACTTCAGCGCGTAAGGCGATGTAATAGAAACCCTTCTTCCAGTCGGGATTGGGCTTGCGTGTGCCTTCGGGGGTGATGCACAGGTTAAAATCCTGCTGCTGGTGGAAACGCGTCGTCATCTGTTCCACCAGTGATGTCTTGCGTCCGCGATCCACAGGTATGCCTCCCATGGCGCGGAAAATGCTGCCCAAGGGGAAGAAAAACCAATCTTTTTTCATCATGAAGCAAGCCTTGCGGCCTATGGCGCACCAGTAGAGTTTACCGATGAACAAATCCCAGTTGGAGGTATGGGGAGCAACGCAAATCACACACTTGTCGCGGAAGGGTTCCGTGACTTCCTCCTTCCACCCCAGAACGTTGAAGTAGATGAAGCGGCAGACAGACTGTAACATCACTTAGACAGTGCTTTGAGGCTTTCCAGCACTTCATACACCTGGGCATCGAAGTCCTGATACAGCTTCTTGTAGAATCCCTTCACATTCCCTGGCTCCGTGTGGCTGATGCGGCTGATGAGCTCATTCTGCAAAGCTATCACTTTTACCAACACCTGGTCTATGGCTTCCTGCTTTTCGGCTGGGAGCATCCCTTTCAGTATCATGCAATGTGCATACAATTCACCGGCTATGTCATTGATTGTCTTTTTAAGATTTCTTCTGCTTGCCATAATAGTACTCCTTTCTTTTAAATGTTACACTATGACAAAGATAATGCATTATTTTTTATCCACCAAATGAAATGAAACAGAAAATGCAGTAGAAACCTTCCCATTTATTTGCGAATGTCTGCGATTTTTGCGTAATTTGCAGCATATTTAGTGTAAAGGATTTTTAGACTTTAAATAAAGAGTAAAGAAAATGACAAAAAGTGCATTGCAAATCGCAAGGGCTGCCTATCAGCCCAAACTTCCAAAGGCCCTGCAGGGTCAGGTGAAGGCCGTGTTTGGTGCTCCTACCCAGTCGGTTGCCGACCAGGAAGACATCAAGAAATTGTTCCCTAACACTTATGGGATGCCTCTCATTACCTTCGAAGCCGCTGCCGAGGCTCAGGAATTGCCAGCTATCAATGTGGGTGTGATTCTTTCCGGTGGTCAGGCTCCTGGTGGTCACAACGTGATCTCTGGTCTGTTCGACGGTCTCAAGCGTCTCAATCCTGCCAACCGTCTCTATGGTTTCCTCATGGGTCCTGGTGGCTTGGTAGATCATGACTATAAAGAGCTTACCGCTGATATCATCGACGAATACCGCAATACCGGTGGCTTCGACATCATCGGCTCTGGCCGTACCAAATTGGAGAAGGTGGATCAGTTTGAGAAGGGTTATGAGATTCTCAAGAAACTCAACATCAAGGCTGTGGTGATCATCGGCGGTGATGATTCCAATACCAATGCTTGCGTATTGGCCGAGTACTACCTCGCCAAGAAGTATGGCATCCAGGTGATCGGCTGTCCTAAGACCATCGATGGTGACTTGAAGAACGACCAGATTGAGACCAGTTTCGGTTTCGATACCGCTGTAAAGACGTATGCCGAGGTGATTGGCAACATCCAGCGCGACTGCAACTCTGCCCGCAAGTACTGGCATTTCATCAAGCTGATGGGCCGCAGTGCTTCACACATCGCTTTGGAGTGCGCCCTGCAGGTGCAGCCCAACGTATGTATCATCTCTGAGGAGGTGGAGCAGAAGGATATGTCACTCGACGATATCGTGACTGGCATTGCCCGTGTAGTGGCTCAACGTGCTGCACAGGGTCTGAATTTCGGTACGGTACTGATTCCTGAGGGTCTGATTGAGTTCATTCCTGCCATGAAGCGCCTGATTGCCGAACTTAACGACATTCTGGCCCGTCCAGCCTCCACCCATGAACGCATGGTTGATCAGCACTCATGGTTGCTCTCTGAACTGAGCAAGGAGAATGCCGAACTCTTTGCATCTCTGCCTCAGAATGTGGCCAACCAGCTGACGATGGAGCGTGACCCACACGGAAATGTGCAGGTTTCACTCATCCAGACCGAGTCACTGCTCTCAAGCATGGTAGCCCGCAAGTTGGCTCAGTGGAAGAAGGAAGGTCACTATACCGGCAAGTTCGCTCCTCAGCACCACTTCTTCGGCTACGAGGGACGCTGCGCAGCTCCATCCAACTTCGATGCCGACTATTGCTATTCTCTCGGTGTGACAGCTTCTTCACTCATCGCCAACGGCGTAACTGGCTACATGGCTTCCGTGAAGAACCTCACCGCTCCTGCAGACCAGTGGGTAGCTGGCGGTATTCCTATCACCATGATGTTCAACATGGAGCGTCGCAATGGTGAGATGAAGCCTGTAATCCGCAAGGCATTGGTTGAGCTTGATGGCAAGCCTTTCAAGGCATTTGCTGCTGTTCGCGACCAGTGGGCTAAGGAGACGGCTTATGTTTATCCTGGTCCTATCCAGTACTTCGGTCCTACGGAGGTTTGCGATCAGACCACCAAGACCCTGAAGTTAGAACAAGAATAATCATTTGCTTGAAGTTTTAGTTCATAGTAAGTCTTTTTGCATACACTACTTCTGTAGTTGCAGAAAGACTTACTTTTAATACCCTGCCATGGTAGAGCGTAAAAAGACGAAGTCATCCGCCAAAGCCAGGAAGCCCCGCCGCAAGAAAGCGGCCAAGAAGCAGACTCCTTTGTGGCTCAAGTATGTGCTAGCGCTTATTATAATAATAGGTGTAGCCAGCTTTGGCTTCTATCGGTTTTTCGTCCAGCCCTACGCCTATCGGTGGAAAACCTGCGCTGGACGTCAGGCCTACAATGTCTGCATCCCCTACAATTACAGCGTGCATGGTATAGATATCTCCCACTATCAGGGCATCATCGACTGGCAGCAGCTGTCGGCCCATCAGCAGGGCGAGTTCCCGCTTTCTTTCATCTTTATGAAGGCTACCGAGGGGAGCGATTTGGAAGACCCCACTTTCACACAGCATTTCGACAGTGCCCGCGCCCACGGATTCTTGCGGGGAGCCTACCATTTCTTTGTACCAGGCACCGATGCCCGTCGCCAGGCGCAGTTCTTTATCGGCAAGGTACACTTGCAGACGGGTGATCTGCCGCCTGTGCTTGATGTAGAGACCAAGGGGAGAAGCAAGAAAGCCCTGCAGGAAGGAGTCAAGACATGGCTCGATGTGGTGGAGGCCTACTACGGTGTGAAGCCCATCATCTATACCTCCTATAAGTTCAAGGAAAGCTACCTCAACGATGCTGTTTTCAATGACTACCCTTACTGGATAGCGCATTACTACGTGGATTCTGTGCACTACAAGGGGCATTGGGAGTTTTGGCAGCATACCGATGTGGGTTCCGTGCCAGGCATCAAGGAGAATGTTGACCTCAATGTGTTCAACGGTACGTTGGAGCAGTTGAAGCGTTATACTTTGAAGTAACTTTACCCTTCTATTCCTTCTCCTATTCACAGGAAAGAAATACGTTGCATCTGGGCATTTTAATTTGTCATGCAGATGTGTTTGAAATAAATGTGAGCTTTACCCCCCTTTTTTTACTCCATATTCTTTGCCGTTTTCTTAAAAGAATGTATGTTTGCAAAGAAATCTGATTTTTTGCTAATGCTGAAAGATGAATATGAAAAGGCTTATAATGGTAGCAGCGTTTTTGCTGACTTGCACGTTGCAGTTGGTAAGGGCAAATGACGGACATTGGTTCGTGCTGAGAAACGGTGACGTGACTATGACCATTGATGTAGATAATGGGGGAAGAATCATTTCACTGAAATATCAGGATCATGAGGTGCTTTCACAGACCCGGGTGGGGGAGTCTTGGGGTAGTACCTTCTGGACCAGTCCGCAGAAAGTGTGGAACTGGCCTCCCGTACCTGAGTTTGACAAGATGGCCTACCGTTTGGAAAAAAGCGAAGAGAACAGGCTGATAATCCGAAGTGAGGTGTCTGAGCGACTGGGGTTTAGTATTGGCAAGGATTTCCGCATAAATGCAATCAACGGAGCCATTGATGTCACCTATTCCATTAAAAACGAGACCGACGAACCCCGTCAGGTGGCACCGTGGGAAATCACTCGTGTGCCCAATGATGATGGTCTGATTTTCTTTGAGGCACAGAATGACAGTATTTGGCCTGCTGGTTTGTTGGATTTCAAGGCCGAGCAAGGTGCGGTGTGGTATCATACCGACGAGACTGCCCAGAATCGCAAAGTGAATGCCGACGGCAAGGGATGGTTGGCCTATTATGCCGACAGTATGCTGCTATTGAAACGCTTCCAAGACCTTCGGCCTGACGAGCCAGCACTTGGTGAGGCAGAGATTCAGGTATATGTGAATCGGCGCAAGACCTATATCGAACTGGAAAGCCAAGGTGCATACGCATTATTGCAGCCTGGTGCAGAGATGAGCTGGACAGTGAGCTGGCATCTGCTGCCCGTTGATAAAGCGCCTGCACTCAAAGAAGAACTGATGAAAGAGGTGTACGACCTTTTGAATAAGTAGTATATGGATGGTTTGTGAAAACTTCCTATGTCCTTATCCGGGCAATTGGGCCATGATTCGCCTGATGCTGTCGGCCGTACTGACTTGGTAGTTGTATTCATCTGCCCCTTCTGCCCCCATCACCACCTCTTCGTTGCGATAGGTCATCTTGCTTTTCACCGTTCGGCGTGCCGAGAAATGGAAGGCTGTGATACCCGTTTGCTGCCAGATGCGGCGGATGTTCTTCTCGTTCACGCCACACCCCGCCATCAGTTTGATTTTCCCTTGGGCATGTTCTTGCAGGGCTTTCAGCAGTATGATACCCTCTTCGGCAGTGCGGCAGCGGCCCGAGGTGAGTATGCGCTCAAATCCCAGCTCCGCCAGTTGGTCTATGGCCTTCAGGGGGTCGCTGCACATGTCAAAGGCGCGATGGAAAGTGAAGCTCTTGCCAGGAGCCTCTGCCATCAGTTCCCTGCATTTGTCTGTGTCGATGCTGCCGTCGGGTTTGAGGGCACCTATGACAAAGCCATCGGGCTTTATCGCATCCTCAATGAACATGATATCGCTTTTCATCACCATGATTTCGTCATCATCATAGAGAAAATCCCCTCCGCGGGGGCGTATCAGCACATGAAGCTTGGTGGATGAACCCTCAAGGTCAATATAAGCTTTCGATAAGCCGATGGTAGCCAATGAGGGCGTAGTCCCCCCTTCCAGCATATTGCTACAGAGCTCCACCCTTGTAGCTCCTGCCTTCACAGCAGCTATCACACTGCTGAATCCATTGCAACAAACCTCAAATTCCATCATCTTATAGTTGTATTAGGTGAAAGGGTATTATGTCCCTTATATTGTCATCATAAAAAAGACAGTTGGTCTATAAGCCGGGTTCTGTTCCCCTAAAATGAAGAGAGATAGGGGCGTCTGCCATTTATCTGAGCCTGATGTCACCACCAAGGCTTTAGCGGTCTACCCTCTGACTTGAACGAGCAGCTCTTATGGCGCCAGTTTACATGACCTTGCAACTTCCAAGACGCACAGCACCAGTGTCACCATTGGCCTGGTGGGCTCTTACCCCACCTTCTCACCCTTACCTGCCCGAAGGCAGGCGGTTGTTTTCTTCTGCGTTACTCAACCCTCGCGGACTGCTTCCCGTTAAGAAGTGGAATGCTCTGTGTTGCCCGGACTTTCCTCATACGCCTCAAGGACGCAAGCGGCAGGCCGACCAACTGTCGGCTGCGAAATTACAAAAAAACGGCAGGACTGCAAAATTTTATTGTTTTTTTGACACGTATGAGGCCTGTTCAGCAGTTTTTCTCGTCAGTCCGACACACATTGCATGGTTAATCCATGAAAATTGCTGTTCACAAATCTTCTTTATTTTTTGGAAAAGTCTGTAACTTACGTTAACTTTACAACGGAAATGGAAAAAGAGCCATTTTTCTTCATTTATATAATAATATAAAGAGCATAAAGATATGAACAAGAATGAGAAATTTGTCATCACGATAAATCGTGAGTTGGGTAGCGGCGGTCGTACCGTTGCTCAGAAATTGGCTGAGAAACTGGGAGTGGCATTCTATGACAAGGCTCTTATCCAGTCTTTGCAGGAGAAGTATAGCCTCACCGTGGATGAGATTGAAAAGCTGAAGGGACGCAGCCGCTCCTGGTGGGAGGATTTCAAATCAGTGGTGCGCATTGGTGAACCCGAAGTCCGCTATTACCAGAACAAAATGGGCCTTGAGCCTGAAAGGCTTACCTCTGCCGATGTGTTTGCTGCCGAGACAGAGATACTGAAGGGTATCGCTGAGGCTGAGTCGTGTGTGATCACGGGCCGTAGTGGCTTCCATGTGTTCCGCGATCATCCCAACCATCTGAGTATCCTTATACAGGCCTCCAAGCCGTTCCGTGTGGAGCGTGTGGCTAGTAAGCAGGGCATGACGCCCAAAGAGGCCGAAAAGATCATCGATAAGATTGACAAGATGCGTGAGAACTATGTGAACGAATATACAGGCACTTCACGCTACGATACCCGCAACTACCAGCTTGTGATTGCTGCCGATGGCAAGACTGAAGATGAGATCGTGGAGCTGATCCTGAATTACATCGGATAGCACCTCGGCACTCCCATCCCTGGCTTTTCAGACAGCTGCCCTGTATAAAGGGTAAGACCCCAACAAGCATCCCTCCCCATGGATCATCATGAGGAGGGATTTCCTTTTCGTTTTTAAATATGTCCCATTCTTTTTGGAAATATTCCCAACTTATGTTACTTTTACCACAAAAAGAAAATATAAAGAAACGAATAGTTGTATGAATACCAAGATTACAAACAAGAAGGGGAATGTGACGGTAGCCTTCAGTGGCAAACTTGACACCTATAGCTGTAGTGTGGCAATGACAGAGATAAACAGTCAGTTGGCGGAACTGGGAGAAATAACGTCACTTACCTGCGACATGGCTGAGGTGGATTACATCTCGAGTTCTGGATTACGCCTCATGCTCAGTCTGGCCAAGAAGTACAAAACATTCAACATTGTAGAGGTGCAGTCAGAAGTTTATCATGTGTTTGAGATGACCGGCTTCACCAAGATGATGCATGTAGAGAAGGCACTCAGGAGGCTGAGTATAGACGGATGTGTCGAGATAGGCCGGGGTGGGGTAGGCATTGTCTATCGCATAGATGATGATACTATCATCAAGGTGTTTCGCGAAGGTACCACGTTAGAGGCTGTACAAACGGAAATAACGATGGCTAAGGAGGCTTTTGTATTGGGTATGCCAACGGCTATCTCGTTCGACATAGTGCATGTGGGTTCCCAGTACGGTCTGGTGTATGAACTGCTCAGAGCCGATACGCTAAGTGCCTGCATAGCTAGGGAACCGACGCGTCTTGATGAGTTCGCACGGCTTTATGCAGGGCTGTTCCGCCAACTGCATGGCATAGAGGTGCCTACAAGCAGCAGCATACCCTGCGCACTAGAGCGGCAGGAACAAGCCATACGTCACATAGGCCGCTACTTCGATACATCGAGCATAGACCTGCTGCTGCGCATTGCCAGCTGTATCCCACAGGGCAATCGTCTGCTGCATTGCGACCTACAGACGAAGAATGCCATGATTCAGGGTGATAATGAACTGATGCTCATTGACATGGGCGAAGTAGCCTATGGACATCCGATGATAGACTTGGGCTATGCCTACTCATCCATGGTTACGCTTACGGGCGACTATCAGCAGATGATAGGCTTACCACGCGATGTAGGTAAAGAAATGTATCACAAGATGCTGGGCTATTACTTCAACGGACTGGATGCAGCCGAGCAGGCTCACCGTTTGGAGCAGATAAAGGCTGTGGCCTGTATCCGCAACTACAGTTGGCTTTCCCTCAGCGACTCTTTCCCAGAGGTTGTCATCCGCCAATGCCAGGAATTGTTCCAGGAGCGAGTTGTCCGTCATAAGGATTATCTCCTTGGTATCTGTGAAACGCTTTCCGACTGGACATTGTGAAAACGGGCTTAGGGAGAATGCCCGTTTTACTATCTGAATGGCATGGAAATTGTTCAGATAGTTGCAATATTATCTAAAAAAATGTGTACCTTTGCGGGCGAATTAGGAACAGCATGAAACACTTTTTGAAATGGAGAACAGGAGTACTGGCAGCCTTGTTGATAGGCTGTCTCTACTCCTTTGTCTCATGCGCTGCATCGAAGGAGATAGCCATTGCAGTGGAGGCACGGCCTACCATTGCCCGCATTTTGGAGCGCAACCTCTTGTTGGTGGGCACTACGGGCGATTACCGTCCGCTGTCTTACCGCGAGCCTACGGGCGAATACTGGGGCTTCGGCATAGCATTGGCAGGGGAGATAGCCAAACAGATAGGCGTGGGCATACAGTATGTGCCAACTTCTTGGCCTACACTTACCGACGATGTGTTGGCAAAGCCGCAGCTGTTTGACCTCGCCATGGGGGGCATCACCATCACGGAGGCCCGCAAGGAGCTGATGCTGATGAGCGACGGCTATCTGGGCAACGGAAAGACCATCTTGTGCCGTGCGGAGGAGGCCGAACGCAACAAGTCGCTGGCAGATATCGACCGGGAAGAGGTGCGCGTGATGGTGAATCCTGGAGGACTGAACGAGAAGTTCGCCCGCGAAAACCTGACCCATGCCACCCTGCTGATTCATCAGAAGAATGAGGAAATCCCCACACTGGTGGCTGAAGGCAAGGCCGATGTGATGATTACAGAGATTCCGGAAGCCCCCTGGTATGTGCAGAATGACAGCCGATTGGCAGCTCCGCTGTTGTGGCAGCCTTTCACCCATGATGAGATAGGTGTGCTGATGCAACGGGGGCAGGACGATCTTCTGGCCTTGGTCAATGAGGTGATAGCACGCATGAAGGCTGACGGCTCCCTGAAGCGGCTCCACGAGAAATACGGACTGGTATATATGTATGAATAAGGAATAAGAATGGATAGGAAGATGAAACGGTTACTATTGAGCTTGGTGGCTCTGCTGCAGTTGCTGACGGTGAATGCCCAGCAGGCCGACGGCAAGGATTATGCCATAGTGAATATCTCTGTGTGCAACATGCGGCGCACACCCGACTTCGATGCCGAGATGGTGACTCAGGCGCAGATGGGTATGACGTGCCGAGTGCTGGATTTCAAGACCTGGTATCAGATTCAGAGTCCCGATGACTATACAGGCTGGACACACCCCAAGGCACTGTACAGGGTGACCAAGCAGGAGATGCAGGCGTGGAACCGTGCGCCCAAGGTGGTGGTGACTGCCCTGACGGGGGTGGTATATGTGCAGCCCAACGTGAAGTCGCAGCCCATCAGTGATGTGGTGGCTGGCGACCGTATGAAGTATGTGGGCAAGAAGGGTAAGTTCTACGCTGTGGAGCTGCCCGATGGCCGACGGGGCTACCTGCTGCGTGCTGAAGGAAAGCCTTTGGATGAATGGCGCAAGGGTTTGAAGAACGATGCCGGGAGCATACTCGAGACTGCCAAGCAGCTGTTGGGCTACCCCTACCTGTGGGCCGGTACCTCTGTGAAAGGTATGGACTGCAGCGGCTATGTGCGCACAGTGCTTTACCAGCATGATATGATTATCCCCCGCGATGCCTCCCAGCAGGCCAAGACAGGCCAGCGCTTGGAGATAGCCAAGGATTTCAGTAACCTGCAGCCGGGCGATCTGGTGTTTTTTGGCCGTATCGATGAACAGGGTAGGGAGCGTGTAGGGCACGTGGGCTTCTATCTGGGCAACAAGGAATTTATCCATTGCTTGGGCTTGGTGGAGCGTAGCAGTTTCGACCCCTCTGCCTCCAACTACGATGCGTATAACACGGGCCGTCTGCTCTTTGCTTCCCGTGTCTTACCTTATATCAATAAGGAAGAAGGACTGAATACCACGGACCGGAACAAGTATTACCAAGGGGATTTTGAATAATGGAAGAAAATGACAAATAGAAGAGATTTCATAAAGACAGGGGCATTAGCCATGCTGGGAGGCACCGGCTTAGTGGGATGCTCACCCAAGTTCAACATCACAAAAACAGGGGAAAAACCAAGACTGAAACTGCGCTTTGCCCCTTACGAACTCCAATTGCAACATACTTTTACGGTGGCTACCTACTCGCGTACCACTACGCCCGATGTGCAGGTGGAGGTGGAATACGACGGCTTGATAGGCTATGGCGAAGCATCGATGCCGCCCTACCTGGGGCAGTCGGTAGAATCGGTGATGGATTTCTTGAGCAGGGTGGACCTGGAGCAGTTTTCCGACCCCTTCCGCATAGAAGATATCATGGCCTACCTTGATACGATAGCCCCAAGCAGCAAACTGCAGTTGGGTGCCAAGGACGATACTGCCGCCAAGGCTGCCATAGACATTGCCCTCCACGACTTGGTGGGCAAGCTATTGGGGGCCCCCTGGTACAAGATATGGGGACTGAATCCGGAGAATACCCCGGACACTACCTTCACCATAGGTATAGACACCCCCGATGTGGTACGGGAGAAGACGCGTGAATGTGCAGACCGCTTCAATATATTGAAGGTGAAGGTGGGACGCGACGAGCAGAGTGACAAGGAGATGATACAGGCCATACGCTCGGTGACACAGCTGCCCATTGCCGTAGATGCCAATCAGGGATGGAAAGACCGCGAGATGGCACTCGATATGATTTACTGGCTCAAGGAGCAAGGCATAGTGATGGTGGAACAGCCTATGCCCAAGGAGCAGGTGGACGATAATGCCTGGGTGACAGCGCATAGTCCGCTGCCAGTCTTTGCCGATGAAGCTATGCAGCGCTTGGTGGATGTGCCTAAGATGAAAGGGGTGTATCATGGTATCAACATCAAACTGATGAAGTGTACGGGCATGCGTGAGGGCTGGAAGATGGCTAATCTGGCTCGTGCGCTGGGCATGAGGGTTATGATAGGCTGTATGACGGAGACTTCCTGTGCCTGTTCGGCGGCAGCTCAACTTTCACCGCTGGTGGACTTTGCCGACCTTGACGGAAATCTGCTCATCTCCAACGACCGGTTTGAGGGCATGACGGTGGTGAAAGGAAAAATAACTCTGAACGAATGGCCAGGCATAGGAATTCAGCCAATTTAAGACTTTTAACTGACAAAAACATGCTTTAGAAATGCTAAAATGGCAGTCGGACTCGTTAACCCACGTTAAGGCAGGAAAGACAATGTTAAAAGGCGATAAAAAATCATGACAAATGATAGAAGAGATTGTTTTTTGTTATTACTTTAACAACCGAAAAGTTAAACAATAACGAAAAATTAACAAATAAAAGAACAATAATATGAGACAGACTACAAAGAATTTGTTAGGAGTGGCAGCCATCGTGCTGCTGAGCTCTGGTGTTGCAGGGTTGACCACTTATAAACTGATGCAACACAATCAAAGTCGTCAGAATGCCACCTTCAGTGAGCTGTTTGAACAAAACCCCAATACGATGCGTCTGGCAGGATATGACAATGCCACGCAGCAACCTGTGGACTTGACGGCAGCTGCCGAATCATCTGTGCATTCTGTGGTGCATATCCGTTCACAGCAGAATAGTCGTACACAGACCGTACAGGATATGCCTGATATCTTCGACTTCTTCTTTGGAGATGGTAGCAGTAGCGGTCGGCAGCGTCAGATTCAGACACAGCCTCGCGTAGGTTTCGGTTCTGGTGTGATCATTTCACGCGACGGCTACATCGTGACCAACAACCATGTGGTGGAGAATGCCGATGAAATCACTGTTAAACTGAACGATGAGCGCGAACTGATGGGTCGGGTGATTGGTACTGACCCGGATACTGACCTTGCCTTGATAAAGGTGGAAGGTGATGACTTCCCTTCTATCCCTGTGGGTGACTCTGACGCCCTGAAGGTAGGCGAGTGGGTATTGGCTGTAGGTAATCCATTTAACCTCACTTCTACCGTGACTGCAGGTATCGTGAGTGCCAAGGCACGTAGCATTGGCTCTACTGCCAGCAATGGACAGGCTGCCAACATCCAGTCGTTCATCCAGACCGATGCCGCCATCAACTCTGGTAACAGTGGTGGTGCCTTGGTGAATGCCCGTGGCGAATTGGTGGGAATCAACGCCATGCTGTATTCTCCAACAGGCGCTTACTCTGGATATGGTTTCGCCATTCCTACCAGCATTATGACCAAGGTGGTGTCTGACCTGAAGCAGTTTGGCACTGTACAGCGTGCATTACTGGGTATCCGTGGCAATACGTTGGGCACTGACCTGCAGATGTCTGAGGAGCAGCGCGATGCCATGAAGAAGAAGATGGAAGAGCTGGGTGCCAACGAAGGTGTATTGGTGGCTGAAGTCGTGGACGACGGCTCTGCTGCTGGTGTGCTGAAGGCTGACGATGTGATTACGGGCATCGATAGCAAGAAGATTCATACCTTCTCTGACCTGCAGGAAGCTCTGGCCAAGTACCGTCCAGGCGACAAGATCAAGGTGACTGTGATTCGTGACAAGAAGACCCGTGAGTTGGATGTTACCCTGAAGAACGCTCAGGATATGAACCAGAACGTGAAGGAAGCCAGCTTGGAGGCCTTGGGTGCTGAGGTAACTCCGGTATCTGACAGTGTGAAGCGTCAGTTGCGTTTGAGCAACGGTCTGGAAGTGACCAGCGTGGGTGAGGGTAAATTCCAGGATGCAGGTATCCGTCGTGGATTCATCATCCTGCGTGCCAATGGCGAGACCATGAATACCGTAAGTGATTTGGAGCAGGTGGTGAAGACCGCCAGCCAGAGTCAGGATCAGGTACTCTTCCTCAGTGGTATCTACTCCAGTGGTCGCCGTGCCAACTTTGCAGTGGATCTGAGTGAGTAAGTTTGTTACTAACTCTCCCCTATACTCCTCCCTCTGATTCCCCCGTTTGCCATGAGAGTAATCTCAGTCATAGGGGAGGAGTTGAAATATGTTCCCTCTCTTTCTCGTAGAGAGGGACATATTTTTTGTTTTTGGCACAAATTTTGTTGGCTTAGAATTCCGCGTTAATAATTTGGAAAATGGAATATTTTCCGTAACTTTGCACCCAAATTGCGTAAAACAGAATGAGACAATTAAAGATTACAAAAAGCATCACCAATCGTGAGAGTGCATCACTTGACAAATATCTGCAAGAGATTGGACGTGAGGAATTGATTTCCGTTGAAGAAGAAGTAGAATTGGCTCAGCGCATCCGTAAGGGTGACCGCGAGGCTTTGGAAAAACTCACACGTGCCAATCTTCGCTTTGTGGTATCTGTGGCTAAACAATATCAGAATCAGGGACTTAGCTTGCCAGACCTTATCAATGAGGGCAACTTGGGACTGATTAAGGCTGCTGAAAAATTTGATGAAACCCGTGGTTTCAAGTTCATCAGTTATGCTGTGTGGTGGATACGTCAGAGCATTCTGCAGGCATTGGCTGAGCAGAGCCGTATTGTGCGCTTGCCGCTTAATCAGGTGGGTTCGCTGAATAAAATCAGCAAGGCCCTGTCTAAGTTTGAGCAGGAGAACGAGCGGCGTCCCTCTGCCGAAGAATTGGCAGATGTACTTGACGTTCCTGTGGATAAGGTGTCTGATACCTTGAAGGTGTCAGGCCGTCATATCTCTGTGGATGCTCCGTTTGTGGATGGCGAGGACAACAGTCTCTTGGATGTGCTTCCCAATGATGATTCCCCGATGGCTGACAAAGAGTTGGTGGACGAGAGTCTGGCTCGTGAGATAGACCGTGCCTTGACTACACTTTCGCCTCGTGAAAGTGAGATTATCAAGAAATTCTTTGGTATTGGTGGTCAGGAAATGACCCTGGAAGAGATAGGTGATGAGTTTGGACTCACCCGTGAGCGTGTGCGTCAGATTAAGGAAAAAGCCATTCGTCGTTTGCGTACCAACAGTAAGAGTAAGTTGCTGAAAACCTATTTAGGATAAATGCATATGAAAAGATTTTTGCCTATCTGCATGGCATTGTGTATGCTTACCTTTTTTACTTCAGCCACGCTGAAGAAAGGGGACAAGAAGAAAGACAAGGTGGAGAATGTGGAAATTTATGCCTTTGGCTTTGCTGCTTCTTTTGTAGATACATTGGCTTTCTATACGGAAATTCAGCCTTTGGAGGGCGCCAAGTTGGTGGAAAAGAGATTTCTTGACCAACGTTATATGTATTCGTACCAGTTGAAGGACTACTTGGACAACCATAATAAACACAACTATGTATGTATGGTTTTTTTCTCTGAAAACAAGAAAAAATTGTACAAGAATTTCGACAAAATTATGGCGAAGTACGTGAAGTCGGGCATCGCCCTGCGTGAAATCTCAGCCAATGAATTCAAGTTTGAAAAGCTTGAAGAACCAGAAGAGTAATATATAAAAAGGTGTGAATGAAAACAAAGAATCTGATATATCTCTTTTGTCTTACTTTGGTATTGGGTTTGACTACCTCTTGTGGAAGTAGTAGTGGTGGGGGTACGCTTCCGCCCGACCCACCAACACCCAATCCTCCTGTGGAGACATATACGGATGCAGAACTTGAGAAGGTGGCCTGTGAGTATATGTTGAGTGCCGATTTTGTGGAGACAGATGAGGTGTCTGTTTTACTCTGGCTGCAAGGTAGCTATCCCAAGATTGCTGCAGATGCGACACTTGTGACTAAAGTGGTGACAAAGGTTGCCAATAGACCAGCAGGTACTTCAGGTTCACGTACGGTGTTGGTGTATCAGGCTGCTCAGAACTCTTTGGGTAAATTTTCTTCCAGTGATGTAGATGAGATGCTGAAAGGTTTTGCAGACGGGGCTATCAATGCCCAGCGGCACAACTTACTGGTTTTCATCGATGATGCTGATGGCAATCCTGAAATCTACCAAATAATGAAGGACTCGGATGGAAAGGTGACCAAGCAGAAGATCTATGTATTTGGTCAGGACTACAATTCTGCCTCTCCTGCCACATTGAAGGAAGTGATGAAGAAAGTGACTCGCTGTTATCCTGCTGAAACCTATGGATTTGTGTATTGGTCACATGGGGAAGCATGGGTGCCTTATCCTGTAGCTACCAAATCTCTTACCCCCATGGCTGATGTGGAATATCGTTGGATAGGGCAAGATACTGGTTTCAACAATACCAGAACCCAAATCGTTGAACTGGCTGAAGTGTTTAAATCCCTGAATATTTACCTTGATTTCCTGATGTTCGATGCCTGCTACATGCTCTCAGCTGAGGTGGCATACGATCTTAAAGATGTGACAGACTATATAGTCAGTTCACCTACGGAGATTCCTGGCCCTGGCGCTCCCTACGACATCATAATTCCTAAGATGTTTGGCAGCAATGCTGCAGTGAATATCCCTAAGAGCTATGTGGACTACTATCGTGCTACCTACGATGAAACGAGAGTCAATCTAAATACCTGGTGGACAGGCGGTGCATCTGTAGGTGTGATTAAGGCTTCGGAAATGGAACATTTGGCTCAAGCTACTAAAGAGGCTGTGGAAACTGTAGATGATGATTATTTTCTCCCTGCATTAAAGACAGGACAGATGGATTATGACCTGCGAAGCTCGAGTAGCTCCTATATAGGTTACTTTGACATGGTGAGCGTGATGGAACGATTGCTCTCAGAAGAATCGTTCAACACTTGGAGGATTGCATATGATGCAGCTGTGCCTGTATTTGATACTACCCCCATGAATTTCACAGCTTTCAATCAAAGTCTTTTCTCCATGGAAAAGGCACATGGCATGTCTATGTATATTCCTCGTAGAAAAAACTCCACCATCGGTATCGATGTGGCATTCCGTGAGACGGGTTGGTATCAGGCTGCTGGCTTAGAGGCGCTGGAGTGGTGATTACTCGTGGTGGTAAGGGCTGCCTGCCAAAATGCTCAAAGCGCGATAGAGTTGCTCTACGAAAATAAGGCGCACCATCTGGTGGGAGAATGTCATGCGTGAAAGTGCCATCTTCTCTTTGGCTGCTTGATAGACTTTTTCAGAGAAGCCGTATGGCCCCCCAATAATGAACACCAACCTTCGTGGTAGGGTGTTCATTTTTTGTTTCAAGTATTCTGCAAATTCCACAGACCGCATTTCCCTGCCTCCTTCATCGAGCAACACCACATAGTCGCCTGATTGAAGGGTTTTGAGCAGCATTTCACCTTCTTTCTCTTTTTGTACGGCTTCACTGAGGTTTTTATTGTTCTTCAAGTCGGGAACAACCTCCAACTCAAACGTAATATAGTGCTTGCATCGTTGCGCATAGTCATCCATCAAGGCAATGATATGCTTATCCACTGTCTTACCTACTACCAAAAGAGTTGTTTTCATAAACTTAACAATTGATTATACAAAGATAACACTTTCTGTAAAAATGACCTAATAAAAAGTTACTACCTTTACATCGTGAAGAAAACATTATTGCTCATAGTACTGTTGGCATTTCCCCTGTGGCTTCAGGCACAGGTGGAGCAGAAGGGTGATACGCTGCAAAAAAAGATGGTGCAGCCACCACCCATACAGTTGCGTATGGATGACAGCAAACCTTGGATAGGCTTCGATGAATCTATGCCACAGGTGTTTGGAGAAAAAGAGGCAAAGCCACAGCAGCGTTATACGCTTCACCCCTATACCCCCTGGACACCTTACGACTGGGATCCTGTGTATAAAAAGAAGATTGCTGTGGGGAAAGACACTTGGCGAGGTCCTTATTGGAAGATGCTGCATGTATCTGACATCAAAGGCATGACGAATACAGGTCACATCAAACTGGAGAAAAAGGAATCGCTTGTCCGCTTTGAAAACGGGATGCTGGTGGGCGACTATGCCACCTTACTCACGCAGTATTTCACCCGCGAATTCTGGCGTTTCAGAGCAAAGAAAAATAGGAAAGATACCAAGGAGGCGCTGGAGGAGATGGGGAGAACTTTGAGCGATGAACATTGAGAGTTTCAATTTTCAATTTTCAATTAACTTCGTTGATTATCGGCGGCGCTTCGGAAAAGCTCAAGTAAACCTGGCTTTTCTCTCAGCTTGCACGAAAATTCTCAATTCTCAATTCTCAATTCTCAATTTTTTTTCTTACTTTTACCCCAAATTTCGAAATAACGTAAGGCTATGAATAGAATTACTTCATTGTTTGGTATTGAACTTCCCATTATTCAAGGTGGAATGGCTTGGTGTAGTGGTTGGCGGCTGGTGGCCGCAGTAAGTAATAATGGTGGCTTGGGTCTGTTGAGCGCAGGTTCCATGACTCCCGATTTGTTGCGTGGGCATATTCAGAAATGCAAAGTTGCCACAAACAAGCCTTTTGGCGTGAATGTGCCACTGATGAATCCTGCTGCTGCAGAGTTTATGAATATTATCGTGGAAGAGGGAGTAAAGATAGTCTTCACCTCGGCGGGAAGTCCCAAAAAGTGGACGGGGTGGCTCAAGGAACGTGGAATCAAGGTGGCACATGTGGTGTCATCCTCCAAGTTTGCTGCTAAATGTGAGGAGGCTGGTGTCGATGCCGTGGTGGCAGAAGGCACAGAAGCTGGCGGACATAACGGACGCGAGGAAACGACTACCTTATGTCTTATTCCTGCTGTGCGTAAGGCTACCACATTGCCACTTATTGCGGCTGGTGGCATTGCTACGGGTGAAGCTATGCTGGCTGTTGAAGCTTTGGGAGCTGAGGGCGTTCAGATAGGTACACGCTTTGCGTTGACGGAGGAAAGTTCTGCCCATGAGTCGTTTAAGAAACTATGCCTGAACTTGGAGGAAGGAGATACTGCTTTGTTGCTCAAGAAACTATCCCCAACCCGATTGGTTCGTAATGGTTTGCGCACTGAAATAGAGGAGGCTGAAGAAAAGGGTGCTACCAAAGAAGACTTGCTACAATTGTTGGGCTTTGGCCGTGCGCGTAGGGGTATGCTTGAGGGTGACTTGGAGAATGGTGAACTGGAGATAGGGCAGATAACTGGCTTGCTTAAGGGAATGCCTATTCAGACAGTAGCTGAAGTGATGCAAGAGATTGTAGCTTCCTACAAGCAGACGAAAGTGCGTTTGCTGGGATGATTTTGTGAATAAAAATGATAACCTTATAAGAAAAGCAAAATGAAAAAAATGTTATTCACAGCTGTGATGATGGCTGTTGTACTATCCTCTTGTAGCGATAGTGCCAAGACTCAGCTGTTTAATGGGAAAGATCTTACGGGTTGGGTAGCTTATACCGACCCTTCAAGTGATGTGCCTGCTGAACAGGTGTTTACTGTTCAGAATGGAGTGATTCATGCGTTAGGTATGCCTTATGGCTACCTGCGTACAGTCAAGAAGTATGCCGACTATGTAGCTACCGTAGAATATCGTTGGGCTGATGGCAAGGGGACCAATAGCGGCTTCTTCCAGCGTGTGCAGGAAGGCGATCACAACTGGCCAGGTATGATTGAGTGTCAGGTGAAATTGGGCAGTGTAGGTGATTTGGGGGGGACAATCAAGCGTGACCCTGCTCAGACTACCCCTTTCAAACCACGTTTGCAACAGGACGGACTGGAGAAACCTGTGGACGAGTGGAATCAATTGGAAGTGAGTTGCATAGGTAGCCACATCACCGTTAAATTGAATGGGGTAGTGGTGAATGAGGCTGAGACAGATCTGGCAGAAGGTTTTATAGCTCTTCAAAGCGAAGGTGGCCCCATCGAATTCCGCAACGTGGAAGTGAAGGAAATCAAACCTGCTACTGGTGCCGATGTTCCTGAACTGCTTCTGAAACCTCAGGCTTTGTTCAATGGAGAGAATCTGCGTGGATGGGTATTGGTGACTGATCTTGCAAGTGATGTGAAGCCTGAAGAGGTATTTACTGTTCAGGATGGTGTTATCAACGTTTCTGGTCAGCCATTTGGCTATATGCGTACCCGCAACATGTATCGTAATTACAAGTTGCATGTAGAATGGCGTTGGGTAGGTAATCCTTCAAATAGTGGTATCTTCGGACGTGTACAAGAGGGCGATGGGGTATGGCCGGTTGGTATGGAATGCAACCTTATGGCTGGAGGCCTTGGCTTGGTTGTTGGTCTGAATGGTTATCAAGTGGAAGGTGCACAAGTGCGTGGTGAGTTTGCCATCAAACAGGCTATTGGCGATGCTCAAGAGAAGCCTTTAGGTGAATGGAATGAAGCTGATATAGAGTATGTCGGCAAGCACATGACAGCTCGTATCAACGGTGTTTTGCAGAACGAGGCCAATGGGCAGTTTGACAAGGGTTATGTGGCTCTGCAAAGTGAAGGTGGACCTCTTCAATTCCGTAACATTACACTGCAGGAAATCCGCTAAAAAATGAACACGTGTTCATGGCAGGAAAAACACGTGTTCATCCGTTCCCGAACACGTGTTCATCTGAAAAATGAACTTTTTGACAAAAATATGGGAGACCCTAAAGCAGGGCCTCCCATTATATTAATAAGATATAGGTATTAATCCAAACGACGGGCACCATCACCAATCACTACATCGTAGATCTTGGCAATCTTACGGAATTTCTCGTAATACTGCTTTCGCACTTGCTCTACAAAAGTAGAGTAGAGTTCTTCTTTTACCAGGTTGATAGTACAACCGCCAAAACCGCCACCCATCACACGTGAACCAGTCACACCACAGTCGAAGGCTACATCGTTGAGGAAGTCGAGCTCTTCACAGCTTACCTCATAAAGCTTGCTCATACCAGTGTGAGTCTCATACATTTTCTGGCCAACAGTTTCGTAGTCACCCTTTCCTAAAGCGTCACAGACATCAAGTACACGCTTTATTTCCTCAATCACATACTCAGCACGCATGTAATCTTCTTCGCTCACATTGGCCTTTACCTCTGCCAACATGTCGGCACTGCAGTCGCGTAAGAACTCCACTTCAGGGTGCAGCTGCTTGATGGCAGCCACTACATTTTCGCAACTCTGACGACGTTTATTGTAAGCAGAAGAGGCTAATTCATGCTTAACCACAGAATCAACCAATACCAGACGGTAGCCCTTGGGCTCGAAGGGGAAATACTGATATTCCAAGCTACGGCAGTCGAGACGGATAAGGTGGTTCTTCTTACCAAATACAGAAGCAAACTGATCCATGATGCCGCATTTCACACCACAATAGTTGTGCTCTGTAGCCTGACCTACCTTGGCCAACTCAAACTTGTCAATCTTGTTATCACCAAACATATCGTTCAAAGCATAAGCATATGTGCTTTCTAAGGCAGCTGAAGATGACATTCCAGCACCCAGAGGTACATCGCCTGCAAAAGCTGTATTGAAGCCTTTCACCTCAACGCCCCTTTTAATCATTTCACGACAAACGCCGAAGATATAGCGTGCCCAGCTGGTGCGTGGAGCATCTTCTTCGTTGAGACCAAACTCTACCATATCTTTCATATTGATGGAGTATGCCCTCACTTTGTTTGTTCCGTTGGGTTTCAACTCTGCCATGATGCCCTTGTCAACAGCGCCTGGGAATACGAAGCCCCCATTGTAGTCTGTATGCTCACCTATCAGGTTGATTCGGCCTGGAGATGTGTAGATGGCACCTGTGCTTCCGTCAAAATGCTTGATGAAGCGACTTCTTACAAATTCTATATCCATAATGCTTTGAATTTTAGTAAATTGATAATTGAACACTGAACATTGAGCGTGAGGCTTGACCTCAGCTCAATGTTCAATGTTCAATGGAATAATTAGTCAACCTTAATGTCCTTGTTCACGTTCTTGCTACCGATGAGTGCATAGAAAATCATGTATGCAAGCACGGCTACCACAATCACGTAGCTCATACGCAGTGAACCCATAGTGGTACTTACGATAGAGTTCTGGATCAATGGCAGGATACCGCCACCAACCACCATCATCATGAAGATACCTGAAGCCTTCTCAGTGTACTTGCCAAGACCTTCGGTTGCCAGATTAAAGATACAACCCCACATGATGGAGGTGCAGAGACCCATCAGTACCAGGAATACGGTAAACAGAGGCACGTTGTTAACGGCGAATGAACCGTTGCTGAAACCTACCATAGAAACACCTGTAGTAGCAGGTACAACCATAGAGATAAGTACCAATACGATACCTACGCATGAAACGGTGAGCAACTGGGCACGGCTTGAAATCTTGCCACTGATGAAACCGGAAGTCAGACGACCTACCAGCATGAGCAGCCAGTACAGACCTGTCATACCGCCGATGATGGCAGCTGCGTTAGCAGAATTTGCAGGATCGAACAGGTTGAAGTTTACTTCCTTACCCAAGAAGTTACCAAAGGTATTAGGGATACCAACTTCCATACCTACATAGCAGAAGATGGCAATGGCACCCAGCACGAAGTGACGGAAGCTCCAAGGACTGTGCTCGTCCTTCACAGAAGCAGTCTCAACCTTTTGCTGGCGAGGCTCCTGAATGTTGGCGAAATAGATTACGATGAATGCAACTACGAAGATGGCGATGGCACCAAACAGCATTGGGCTCACATCTGTAATCTTAGTGCTCTTGGTAATAGCACCTACGTATGCACCTACCATGATAGGAGCGATAGTTCCGGCAAATGAGTTGCAGGCACCACCCAACTGGAGCAGCTGGTTACCCTTGGCACCACCGCCGCCGATGAGGTTCAGCATAGGATTCACCACGGTGTTCAGCATACAAACACAGAGACCGCAAACAAAAGCACCCAACAGGTAGATGCAGAAGCCGGTAACACCTGCGCTGAAACCAGATACATACTGGATAAGCAAACCTACAATACCTACTGCGATGGCAATCAGGGCAGTTTTCTTGTAACCAACCTTGGTCAGCATGTTACCTGCAGGAATACCCATAAACAGGTAAGCCAGGAAGTTCATGAAGTTACCCATGAAACCGAGTGCAGCATTGTTACCTACTGCATCATCCATTGTCCAGATGTTACCTACAGGCGCTGCCATGTTGGTTACAAAAGCAATCATTGCGAAGAGGAAGAACATGGTGATAATGGCTACCATGCTACCACTTTTCTGTTCTTTTGACATAATACTAATTTTTAAAAGTTTATATTAAAGTTAAATTCTCTCCTTATTTAATCACACCAAACTTATAGATGGTTGTCTGCTGATATTTCTCACCAGGCAGTAACACTGCCGAGGGGAAGTAAGCCTTATTGGGCGTATCTGGGAAGCGCTGGGCTTCAAAGCAGATCGCACTGCGGGCAGGGAATGTTGCCCCATGGGTGCCACTAAAGCCATTAAGCCAGTTACCAGTGTAGAGCTGCACTCCGTTCTCAGTGGTATAAACCTCCATGGTACGTCCACTCAACGGTTCCGTACAGGTGGCAGCCAAGCTTAATACTCCAACTTCTTTTTTGTTGAGCACATAGCAATGATCATAGCCTGCTCCGTTCTTCAACTGCTCAAAATCAGCATCAATACGTTCGCCAATCGTATGAGGAGTGCGGAAGTCCATCGGAGTGCCTTCTACTTTCAATACTTCGCCTGTAGGAATGGAGACTTCATCGATGGGAAGGTAGTGGTCGGCATTGATGGTCACTATATTGTTCAAGATAGTGGGGGTAGGGTTGGCTATGCCTGCCAGGTTGAAGAAACCATGATTAGTCAGGTTGATGATGGTAGGTTTGTCAGTCACGGCCTTATACTCTATCGCCAGTGAGTTGATTTCATCACCCAGATGATAAATCATATCAATGTCCACATTGCCAGGAAAGCCTTCCTCTCCGTCTGACGAACGGTAATGGAACTTTATCGTTTGTTTGTCTGTCTGCTTGGCGTCCCAAACTCGGGCATGAAACCCCGTGGGACCTCCGTGCAATGAGTTAGGTCCATTGTTGACGGTGAGTTGATAATCCTTTCCCCAAAGCGTGAATTTCCCTTTGGCGATACGGTTGCCGTAACGTCCGATGGTAGTACTGAGGAAAGGTTCTGGACTGTGAACAGTCCCTTCGATGGAATCGTGGCTTTGCACCACATTGGCGAAGCAACCCCTCTTGTCGGGTACCATAATAGAAATGAGGGCGCAACCATAATTGGTCACGGCCACCTCCATCCCCTGTTCATTACGAAGGATGTACAAGTCGGTCTTTTTTCCTTGAATGTCCGCCTGAAAAGACCTTTGATCCAAGGCGGACAAGTTGGTTTCTATGGGTGTCATGACATTAGCCTTTCTTATCACTTGCAAATTAAGTGAAATTCTTTGACTTACCCAAAACTTTTGCCAAGAATTGAAGGGGAAGAGGAGTTTTTTTTCTTACTTGCCTTTTGAGTGGATATTATCTCTCCCCTTAAGAGTAGTTTTTCCGTAGTTAGGAAAGGGTTAGTTCCAGCGTTGCGGACCTATAGTCTCCTCACTGCGGACTTTTTGTTTCCTCACTACGGACTTTTAGTTCCATAGTGTGAAACTGGATTGGAACTAATGAACCAATGATTATCAGTCTATTTAAAGAGTTTGCGGAAAGCCTTGACAATTTTCAGTCCTACCATCACGCTTTCGAAAATGACCATGCCTTTGCTGAAAGACTGCATGATGCCGTGTGATTTCTGAGCCACAGGCTTCAGGGGTGCAAAGAGGTTGCTTGTGGAAGTGCTGATGATAGTCTGATGGCTTTTCAACTTCCTCAATACCTCCGCTTTCTGGCGGGTGATGTCTTCCAGAGTAATTTTAGGGCTGGTCTGCTGCATCTTGATGGTTGATTGTGGGGTTCTTCACCTGTGTATCAGGCTCTTTCAGAAATACGCTGGCCAGAAATCTCACCATCGGGTTGACGATGAGGGTCTGCCGTTTGTAGTAGATAAACAGGATTAACGCGATGAGGAAGAGTGTAATAAGCCCAAAACTTGCCACCAATCCGCCTAACACGGGTGCCAAAACATAGGCTAACGTAAAGGATAAGTAAAACAGCGCCACCATGCTGAGTACGACTATCACAAGCACCAATATAAGAGTAGAGAGAAGCACGGTGAGTTTTTCTGTAAGCTCTAAACGTGCATACTCTTTCTGCAACTCCAGATAGGTCTTGACCTCAGCTATCAGTTGCGGGATTGATAATGTGCTTTTCCCTTCGTCCGACATGGTGGTACTGTTTTTCTTATGCAGTTACTCTTCAGACTCTGTCACACTGGCCAATTCGTCAGCCAGATCGTTCAGATCATCCTTGCTGAGCTTGATTCCCTTCTTGCGTAAGATTTCAGCAATCTTCACACGCGTGTCTGTACCTTTTTCAGGTGCAAACAGAATACCTACGGCTGCACCTACTAAGCAACCACCTAAAAATGTAGCTAAAACATTAAAACTTCTCATGGTAATACCTCCTTTCTATGTTATTCTGGAAGCAAAGTTAAAACTTTTTTTATTTACACAAGCGTTTTTTTACTACTTTTTTTTGAATCTCTAATATTATTCGTATTTTTGTATCGGATTATAAACTTTAAAACGATGAAGAAAATTGCATTTTTGGGTATGGGCCTCTGCATTGCATTGGCTTTTACATCATGTAAATCAAGTGAAAGTGCGTACAAAAAGGCTTATGAGAAGGCCAGACAGCAGGAGTTGGCTCAGGGTACGGCTGTGTCAGACCAAGGTCAGACTGCTGTGACTCCGGCTTCCTCTACACCAGCCCAGCCTTCAACTCCTTCCTCATCAGCCGATGTACGTCAGGAAAAGGTTACGGTGGTGGCTGGTACGGCAGGCTTGCAGGACTACAGCGTAGTTTGTGGCAGCTTCGGCGTGAAGACCAATGCTGAGAATCTGAAGAGCTATCTTGACAATGAGGGCTACAATGCCATTATTGTCTATAACGCCGAGCGCAACATGTATCGTGTAGTGGTTCAGACTTTCTCCGACAGGGATTCTGCAGCCCGTGCACGCGATGCTTTCAAGGCCAAATACCCCAATCGTCAGGACTTCCAAGGCTCTTGGTTGCTGTATAGGATGAACTGATTTGTTATTATAATATAATAAGGTGTAAGTCACCTTTTGGGTAAAAGATGGATGATTGCTGTATAAATTAGGCTTTTGTTGAAAAATAATTGTGATTTTTTTTTGTTTTTTTAGAAATAGTACCTAATTTTGCGGTGTTTTATCTGTTATTTGGATAAAAAAGAGGATTTTTGAAAGAGTTTGACATGCGGAAATCTCTAATTCAGAGAATATTGGTGTATGGTTTCCTGGTTCTCCTCTGCTGGCTAAACCCTATGAGGGGGTGGGGACAGAATGTGGAGAAGACTGTCGATGCACTGGTGGAATTGGGATTTGAAAATGTTGGATTCAGCGAAACCGACACCGAAAGGGTGTTTATCATTCAGAATACGGCGTATAAACTCAATGGTGTCGGAATAGGCAAGGCGGTGGATGTCGTTCAGGAAAATGGGATGCCTGACGATAAAGCCTGCCGTATTGTCGTGTTGGATAACAATGTGCCGCAGATTTCCTTAGTATGCTATGCAAGGAGTGAAGCCGACTCTGATGGTAGCGTGAGCCGAAGGGACTGGGACGTGAGCTATGAATTGGGTGACTCATGGAAACAGGCCTCCAAAGCCAAAAGGAAAAATAGTTCTTTGTACAAGGTTGATGTTGTGATTTATCCTGAGCTGAGTTACAAAAACGGGAAACTTTCTGAGATTTATCAGATTTTGCTTAACCTGAATCCCACCATTGAGGTTTCTTTCTGGAAGGGCATGAAGGCAGAGGCGCAGTTGATAATTCCTGTGATTAATGATTATGGAATGCTCTATAAACAGGTAAGGATGGGTATGATTACCCTCTCGCAGACGGTAAGGTTGCCTCATAATGTGTTCTTGACGGGTGCTGTAGGTACGTTCAGTAATTTCCGCTGGGGAGCCGACCTGCGTGCCAAGTATATCTTGGAGTTTGATGAACGATTCTCTTTCGAGGGAAGGATAGGATATACGGGAGCGGCGCGTATGAAAGACTGGCGCTGGAAAGTAAGCAAGCCCGAGCGACTGATGTGGAATGTAGCGGGCAATTTCTACTGGCCTAAGTTCAACACGCAGTTTCAGCTCAAGTATGAGAAGTATGTTTATGGCGAAAAAGGAGTTCAGGCGCAAATGATACGCCATTTCCGTCATGCTTCGATAGGCTTCTGGGGGGCAAAGACTTGGGGATATAAGAATAGCGGGCGTTTGGTGGGATTCCTTTTCCAAGTGGCTCTGCCGCCTTATAAGATGAAACGCAGGGGCTACATTCCTCGCGTGACCACCAGTAGCTACATGGGTCTGCGCAATGCGGGTGAGAGGCTTAGCTTACCGCAGACATACAAGACCCAGCCTTGGGATAATGTTGCAAGAGAAAATAGTTTTAACCCAATATTTATTAAATCGGAATTGTTGAATTATTAATTTAAAATTTTTAAAGAAATGAAAAGTAGATTCTTTGGTTTAAGCGCAAAATTTGCGTTAGCCGCTTTGGCAGTAGGCTTTACATTTGCTTCCTGCTATGACTCAACAAATGAGTCCGTTGTTGTTCCTACTCCTAATAATGGTGGTGGCAGTAGTTCTATTGAATTGCCAGCTCCTTCTTATCAGGTGTATGGTTATGTATTTGATTACAAGACCGATGAGCCTATTGTAGGTGTTACCGTTAACACTCCTCTGGGTGCTGCTGTAACAGATGCTACTGGTTACTATTCGGCTGTTAGCAACACTCCTGCAAACGGTACTGTAACTTTCACTAAGGATGGTTATGAGACTTACTCAGCTACCCTGAATGTGGTTAAGATCGGTTTGGGTACTGCTATCTATAATGTGAACATCTATTTGGTTCCTGAAGGTGTTGAACTCGAGGTTGTGCTCACAGACACTGAGGCTGCTTCTGTTGCCGATGTTGTTACAGAAGGCATTGTTGAAGTATTAACTTTGGCAGAAGCTGTATCTGTTGCCAACATTTCAGATGAGCCTGTAGTGAAGACTGTTATTGTTCCTGTGAAGGAAGGTATCCGCTGGAATGAAGCCACCGATACACGTGCTACTTTTGCTGAGGCTTTGGAAGTATTTGAGGCTTACATTTATGAGAGATTTCGTTTAGCTATTACTGCTGATTTCACTACTTCAGTTGAAGAAGTTGAGTTGACAGTTCCTGGTAATGCTACACTTGCAGCTCTTCAGAATCTTCCTCAGTTTGTAACAGAGACTTATGAAGTTGATGGCCGTAATTTTATCATTGACAGAATTGTAGGTAAACTTCTTACACCTCTTTATATTCCAGTTGTTGGTGATGAAGTTGACGAGAATGCTCTTGCTGCGGTAGCTGATGCCCTTATTGAAGGTGAAGGTGAAAAAGCTGTTGAGCTTTTCGAAGAGTTGCTGAAAGAGCAACAGGAGCACAATGCTGATACTTCAGTTTCAGAATAATTGTTAGTTGTGAATCATGGCTTTTGTGTTTACATTGATTGCAAACTATACCCTGAATTTAAACATTTGATAATATGAAAAGTAGATTATTTATATTAACTTTAGCTTTGGCAGCCACTTTCTCTACTGCTTCTGCTCAGAGAGATAGATATACATCTGCTGGCAACCGCAATATCTTTATTAGCGCTACAGGTGGTGTATCTATGATCAACACGGGCAAGGATGGAAAGTTTGGTGATGCAGCTCCTCATGTGACGCTGTCAGTTGGTAAGTGGTTCAACCCAGTGATTGGTCTCCGTTTGCAGGGTGGTGCTTGGAAGGATAACTTCAATTCTTCTTACAACCACATCGATGCTAACGGTAATCCTGGAACAAAGCAGAGCTACAACAAGAATGTAGGTATCGTTCGTTTCGACGCTCTCTACAGCTTGACCAACGCTCTGTTGGGTTACAATCCTGATCGTGCCGTGAACATTTCTGTATTTGCTGGTCCTGGTATGACATTCTCTTCTACCCAGAACTCTTCTACCTACAGAACTGATGGTGGCACAGGTTACAATAAGGTTCCTACTACAGCTAATAAGCTGCGTGGTTATATTAACGGTTCTGCCGGTTTGTTGATTAACTTCTATGTAAGCAAGGCTATCTCTATCGACCTCGAGGGTCGTGGTGAGCTCGCTGCTTCTCCTCTGGGCTACCAGTCAACTGCCCGTACAACAGGTGGTCTGTACTTCGGTGCAGGTCTGACTTGGACTATCGGTGGTCGCGATTTCATGCCTATGGTTGCTGCTGTTGACAACTCTGGTCTGAACGATGAAATCAACCGTCTGCGTCGTGAGCTTGAGGAATGCCGCGCTCAGGGTCCAAAGATCGTTACCGAGACTAAGACTGAGTATGTAACTGAGACTAAGTTCAACAAGACTCCTATCTTCTTCAAGATCGGTAGCTCTAAGTTGGATAGCTATGCTAAGGCTACTATCAAGTTGGTGGCTGACGGCATCAAGTCTAGCAGTGGCAAGACCTTCAAGGTACAGGCTTATGCCGACAAGGCTACAGGTAGCGCTAACTTCAACCAGAAGTTGACTGATGCTCGTGCTCAGGCTGTTTACGATGCATTGGTTGCTGAGGGCGTTCCAGCAAGCCAGCTGCAGATTGTATCTAATGGTGGTGTTGATAACCTGTTCAGCGAGAACGAGACTACTCGCGTCGTGATCATGGGTATCGATTGATTTGATTTATCAGATTAATCTGACATATTTGAAAAAGGGTATTCGGTTTCGAATACCCTTTTTTATATTAATAAGGTATTCTTAACTTCTATATTGAAATATAATTGCTATTTTTGTAGCCGATTAGGATATGGGACGAATTTTGGCAATAGATTATGGTAAGAAGCGAACTGGTATTGCTGTGACAGATGTGCTTCAAATTATTGCGGGAGGTCTGACGACTGTCGCTACAGGACAGTTGTTGTCCTTTCTCGTTGACTATGTAGCTAAAGAACCAGTGGAACGATTTATTATCGGAAAGCCTAAGCAACTGAATAATGAAGATTCGGAGAATATGTCTCGCATAAAGCCTTTTGTTCAGACGCTACAGGCAAAGTTCCCTCATATTCCCATAGAGTTTGTTGACGAACGTTTTACATCTGTGATGGCGCATCAGGCAATGATTGAAGGAGGATTGGGAAAGAAAGCACGTCAGAATAAGGCGTTGGTGGATGAAATAAGTGCAACCATCATCCTTCAGTCTTATTTGGAAAGTAAGAAATTTATGCATTGAAAAGATATAATAACATGATTTTACCGATTTACATTTACGGACAGCCCGTCTTGAGAAAAGTAGCAGAGGATATACCTGCTGATTATCCTAATTTGAAAGAACTTATCACGAATATGTTCGAAACAATGGATCATGCTGATGGCGTAGGGTTGGCAGGGCCGCAGATTGGTCTTCCTATCCGAGTCGTTGTCATCGATTTGGATGTGTTGTCTGATGATTTACCTGAGTATAAAGGATTTCGCAAGGCGTATATCAATGCTCATATATTAGAAGCTTCGGGTGATGAGGAGACGATGGAAGAGGGATGCTTGAGCTTGCCAGGTATTCATGAAAATGTGAAACGTTTCAATAAGATTCATGTGAAATATTTGGACGAGAATTTGGAAGAACATGATGAGATAGTGGAAGGCTATTTGGCTCGTGTGATGCAACATGAGTTTGACCACTTGGAAGGAAAGATGTTTATCGATCATATTTCCCCTTTGCGTAAGCAGATGATAAAAGGTAAGCTCAATGCTATGCTCAAAGGAAAAGCCCATTGCAACTATAAAACAAAAACCGTGCGTATTTGACAGATGATTAGACGGATATTGATATTCTTCTGCTTGTTGCCTTCTTTTCTGTCGGCACAAATCAATACGGATCGTGTGATGACTATTGCACGAAACGCTTTGTATTTTGAAGATTATGTCTTATCCATTCAATATTTCAATCAGGTAATCAATGCGAAGCCCTATCTCTATGAGCCCTATTTCTTCAGAGGAATGGCTAAATTATACTTGGATGACTATCAGGGAGCTGAGGACGATTGTTCACAGGCCATTCAGCGAAATCCTTTCGTAGTCGGAGCCTATCAAGTTCGCGGTTTGTCGAGAATCCGTCAGAACAAATATGACTTGGCTATAGAGGATTATTCCGCAGCTTTGAAGTATGAGCCTGAAAATGTTACGCTCCGGCATAATTTAGCCCTCTGTTTCCTGCAGAAGAAAGATTATCCATCGGCCAGAGAAGAGTTGGGACACTTGTTGGAAGTTTCACCCCGATATGCCTCTGCATATCTGATGCGTGGAGAAGCATATTTGCATGAGAATGACACATTAGCTGCCTTGAGTGATTTCAACAGAGCCATTGATTTGGAACGCTATGACCCGAGTGGATATAGTGCACGGGCGATGGTAAGGTTGCAGCAGGCCAAGTATCAGGAAGCAGAGGAAGATCTGGACTTGGCTATCCGTCTGAGTGCACGTAATGCTTCCAATTACATTAACCGTGCTTTGGCGAAGTTCCATCAGAACAATCTCCGAGGTGCAATGAGTGACTATGATTTGGCCCTTGATATTGAGCCAAACAATTTTATAGGCCATTATAATAGAGGTTTGTTACGGGCACAGGTGGGTGATGACAATCGTGCCATTGAAGACTTTGACTTTGTCTTGCGTATCGACCCCGATGATATGATGGCTACCTATAATAGAGGTATCTTAAGAGCTCAGACAGGAGACTATCGGGGTGCAGTCAGTGACTTTACTCGTGTGCTTGATGTCTATCCGAATTTTCTCGCAGGCTATTACCAACGGGCAGAAGTACGGAAGAAACTGGGCGATAGGCGAGGGGCAGAGCAGGATGAATTCCAGATTATGAAGGCGCAGATTGATCGGCTAAACAATGTAACCACATCATCGGGTGGGGGAAAGGACGATGATGAAGTAGAAACTGCAGAGAATGAAGGTGCAAAGACTAGAAAGCAGAGCGATAAGAATGTGGAGAATTATCGCAAAATCGTTATTGCGGATGATTCTGACTCGCAGACTAACTATGCTAGTACAGTACGAGGAAGGGTGCAGGACCGCAATGTACAAATCAAGCCTGAACCTATGTTCACGCTGACCTACTATGAGAAGCAGGCTGCTATGCGCAAAGGACTCCATTATCACCATTTCATAGAAGAGCTCAATCATGGGAAGCAGATGCTTAAAGATTTGGTGATAACCAACCAGGAAGCGCCGCTGACAATGGAACAGGTAAACCTGCATTTTGCGCAGATAGATAAACTTTCAGCCGATTTGGAACGAGATGAGCATAATGCCATCCTACAATTCTCACGAGGTCTTGATTTCTATCTGATTCAGGATTTAGTGAATGCTGAGGGTGATTTTTCCAAGGCTATTGATTATGATGAAACTTTTTTCCCAGCCTATTTTATGAGGTCATTGGTACGTTATAAGCAACTTGAATATCGGCAGGCTGAAGCTGCATCTACACCCCGTTTGCTCAATGAGGAGGGGAAGCCTGTGGAAACAACAGTTGTCACTGATTATGAACTTATCAAACATGACTTGGATAAGGTAATAGAATTAGCTCCTGATTTTGTCTATGCATATTTCAATAGAGGAAACGTCCAGACCACATTGCACAATTATCAGGCAGCTATACTTGACTATGACTATGTCATTGAGCGACGTCCAGACTTTGCTGAGGCATATTATAACAGAGGACTTACCCACATTTTTTTAGGAAATAACAAGTTGGGTATAGCTGACTTAAGTAAGGCTGGAGAACTGGGAGAAGTGGAGGCATACAACGTAATTAAGCGTTTTTCTACTAATGGAGAGTAACTATTTCAAGAAAATAGTGGAAAGTTGAAAAGATTTAGCTAATTTTGCGTCTCGAAACTAATTATACACTTGTAAGTATGATAAAAATAACATTTCCAGATGGCTCCATCCGTGAGTATAACGAAGGAGTTACGGGTCTGCAGATTGCGGAAAGCATTAGTTCGCGTTTAGCACAGGAGGTGCTTTCATGTGGCGTGAACGGAGAAACTTATGATTTAAACCGTCCAATCAAAGAGGACGCGAAAGTGGTTTTATATAAGTGGGATGACGAGGAAGGAAAGCATACTTTCTGGCATACCAGTGCCCATTTGTTGGCAGAAGCTCTTCAAGAGTTGTACCCTGGCATCCAGTTCGGCTTTGGTCCTGCCATTGAAAATGGTTTCTTCTACGACGTGAAACCTGCCGGTGATACTGTAATCAAAGAAGGTGACTTGCTCGCTATAGAGAAGAAAATGCAGGAACTTGCCGCCCAGAAAGAGGAACTGGTTCGTAAGGATATCTCCAAGGCCGATGCTCTTGAGTTCTTCAAAGCTCATGGTCAGGAATATAAATGTGAACACATAGCTGAGGATTTGGAGGACGGTACCATTTCTACGTATACTCAGGGTGCTTTTACAGACCTTTGCCGTGGTCCTCACCTTTCCAATACAGGTGCTATAAAAGCAATTAAACTTACCAGCGTTTCTGCTGCCTTCTGGCGTGGCGATGAGAAACGTGAACAGCTTACTCGTATCTACGGCATTTCTTTCCCCAAAAAGAAAATGCTGGATGAATACCTTGTGATGCTTGAAGAGGCTAAGAAGCGTGACCATCGTAAGATTGGGAAGGAGATGGATTTGTTTATGTTTAGTGATACTGTTGGTAAAGGCTTGCCAATGTGGTTGCCAAAGGGTACTTCTGTTCGTCTTCGTTTGCAGGAGTTCCTACGTCGCATCCAGCAACGTTACGACTATCAGGAAGTAATTACTCCTCCTATAGGTGGAAAACAACTTTATGTGACCTCTGGCCATTATGCTCACTATGGCAAAGATTCTTTCCAGCCTATCCATACACCAGAGGAAGGTGAAGAATACCTGTTAAAACCAATGAATTGTCCGCATCACTGTATGATTTACCGCAATTCTCCTCGTTCATACAAAGATTTACCTTTGCGTATCGCGGAGTTTGGAACAGTATGTCGTTATGAGCAGAGTGGCGAACTTCATGGATTGACACGCGTTCGTAGCTTTACACAGGATGATGCACACATTTTCTGTCGTCAAGATCAAGTGAAGAATGAGTTCCTTCGTGTGATGGATATTATCTCTATTGTGTTCAGATCGATGAATTTTGAGAACTTCGAGGCTCAAATTTCTTTACGTGACCCCAATGACCACGAAAAGTACATTGGATCCGATGAAGTTTGGGAGAGAGCCGAACAAGCCATTATTGAGGCTTGTCAGGAAAAAGGGCTCCCTGCTAAGATTGAGTATGGTGAGGCTGCTTTCTATGGCCCTAAACTTGACTTCATGGTAAAGGACGCTATTGGCCGTCGTTGGCAACTTGGTACTATTCAGGTAGATTATAATTTGCCTGAGCGCTTTGAACTGGAATATACAGGGGCTGATAACATGAAGCATCGTCCAGTGATGATACATCGTGCTCCTTTCGGATCCATGGAACGTTTCGTTGCAGTGCTGATTGAGCACACTGCTGGGAAGTTCCCATTGTGGCTTACTCCAGACCAAGTGGCCATCCTTCCTATAAGTGAGAAGTTCAATGACTATGCCAATGAAGTAAGGCTTGCTTTACGTAAGTATGATATTCGTGCCATAGTGGATGAGCGCAATGAAAAAATTGGGCGTAAAATCCGTGATAATGAAATGAAACGCATTCCTTACATGCTTGTTGTAGGCGAAAAAGAAGCTGCAAATGGTGAGGTTGCTGTCAGAAAACAGGGTGAAGGTGACCAAGGAACTGTAAAATATGAAGATTTTGCAAAAAAAATCTGCGAAGAAGTTAATAATATGATAAATAAATGGTAACTTTGCAGGCAATTTTACCGCTAAAGGGATTATGCCCCTTTTTATGAGGCGACTTGCAGAAGATAATAAAGGAACTATTAAAGAGAAAGACTAAAGAAACAAACAGGATTTTTATTACTTTTTAATGAAAAAGGATAACATAAAAGATCAGTACAGGGTCAACGAACAGATCCGTGCGAGGGAAGTCAGAGTAGTAGGTGATAACATTGAGTCTAATGTATATCCCTTGGCAACTGCCTTGCGGATAGCAGAGCAGCACAATGCAGACTTGGTGGAAATATCTCCTAATGCAGTTCCACCCGTTTGTAGAGTCATCGAGTATTCTAAGTTCCTTTATCAACTGAAAAAACGCCAGAAGGAGCAGAAAGCCAAGCAGGTGAAAATTGAGGTAAAGGAAATCCGTTTTGGACCTCAGACTGATGATCATGATTACAATTTCAAGCTGAAACATGCCAAAGGATTTCTGGAAGATGGAAACAAAGTACGTGCATACGTGTTCTTTAAAGGACGTTCCATCTTATTCAAGGAGCAGGGTGAAGTGTTGCTGTTGCGTTTTGCCAACGATTTGGAGAACTATGCGAAAGTAGAGCAGATGCCTGTCCTTGAGAAAAAGAAGATGACCATTGTTTTAGGGCCTAAAAAAGAAATTGTGAAGAAAGCAGGTCAGCGTGCAGCCGAAGCTCAGAAAGCTTTGCAGCAAGCTGCCGCAGATAAACAGGCTGCCAAGTTGGAAAGAACGGAAGCCAACAGGGCTGCTGAGAGAGAAAAGGAAGAAAATGCATAATGCCCTGGTATAGTGCATTATCATAATAATTAATCATTTAATAATAAAAAAGATGCCAAAAATTAAGACTAACTCCGGTGCCAAAAAAAGATTCGTTCTTACCGGAACAGGTAAAATTAAAAGACAGCATGCTTATCACAGTCACATCCTGACCAAGAAGACTAAGAAGCAGAAGAGAAATTTGTGCTATTCTACTATCGTTGACAGAGCTAACCTCCGTCAGGTAAGAGAACTTTTGGCCATTAAGTAATGCTGCCTAAGAAATTTAATTTATTAACCGAATGCATTTAGCTCCGAAAGACCTCTCTATAATAAGGTGAGGCGCTAACATTCAAAAAAAGTAAAAACTATGCCAAGATCAGTAAATCATGTTGCTTCTCGCGCGAGAAGAAAGAAAATTTTGAAGTTGACCAGAGGTTACTTTGGTGCAAGAAAGAACGTTTGGACCGTTGCCAAGAATACTTGGGAGAAGGGTTTGACTTATGCTTATCGTGACCGCAAGAATAAGAAGCGCAATTTCCGCGCATTGTGGATTCAGCGTATCAACGCTGCAGCTCGTCTGGAGGGATTGTCTTATTCTAAATTGATGGGTCTCTTGCATAAGGCTGGTATTGAAATCAACCGCAAGGTGCTGGCTGATTTAGCAGTTAATCATCCTGAAGCATTCAAGGCTATCGTTGATAAGGCTAAAGCCGCTTAAGAATCGATTTTAATAATTCTTTACGGGGCTCTTGTACACAAGAGTCCCGTTTTTTTTTGAATATAACGAAATTTATTTGCAAGTTTCGTTTTTTTTACCTACTTTTGAGCATGAGAAAAGAATAGCCGCGTCGATTGGATCGGGAAACTCATCAAATTTACAAGAAATACCGAGACAAGCTTCGTTTCTCAATGGCGGGCCACGCCCCTTCGGGGGTAACCTTGAGTCGGTGGATTACAAAGAGGACGAGCACTCAAAACATGTCATTCGGAGTTTCATCTTCAATCAATATCGATGCGGCTTCCTTATAAAGAGAGGACGGAAATCATCCTTTGATTTCTGTCCTTTTTTAATGATTTGAAATCTTTTTGTGTTAGATAAGATATACATGAAAGTCAGATTTATGAGTTTGGGAAGTGGTAGTAGTGGAAATTGTTACTACTTAGGAACCGATAGTTATGGTATTTTGATAGATGCAGGCATACCAGTGCGTACTATCAAAAAGACATTGAAGGATGTGGGGATTGGTCTCGAAAGCATTCGGGCTATTTTTGTGACCCATGACCATGCCGATCATATCAAGTCTGTAGGTCCTTTGGGGCAACATAGTTTTATTCCTGTCTATGCAACGGCTAAAATTCACGAAGGCATTAATCGTAGCTATTGTGTGACTGAGAAACTAAATGCTTGTGTACGTTACTTGGAGAAGCAACAACCCATGCAACTTTTGGATTTCACCATTGAATCTTTTGAGGTGCCTCACGATGGGACTGACAATGTAGGGTATTGTATCAGCATTGATGGTAAGACTTTCTGTTTTGTCACTGATTTGGGCGAGATTACTCCATTAGTGGCTTCCTATATTTCACGGGCTAACTACTTGATAATTGAGTCCAACTATGATGAGGAAATGTTGCGTATGGGTCCATACCCAGAACACCTCAAAGCCCGTATATCCAGCGGAACAGGACATCTGAGTAATCAAGTCACATCTGCTTTTATAGCCAAGCACATAGATGAAAATCTTAAATATATATTCTTGTGTCATCTGAGTAAGGACAATAATCACCCTGACCTTGCTTACAAGACCACAGAACTGGCTTTGCGTGATTGTGGTATAGTAGTAGGAAAGGATGTTCAGTTGTGTGCCTTGCGTAGAAATGTACCCACTCAGCTCTACGAATTTGTATAAAGTTGTTTTTTTAGAAAAAAAAGTGAACTAAAGTTTGGCGATTTGAAATAAAAGCAATACCTTTGCACCCGCAATCTGAAAGGAAATGCAATGCACCCTTAGCTCAGTTGGTAGAGCAACTGACTCTTAATCAGTGGGTCCAGAGTTCGAGCCTCTGAGGGTGTACAAAAAATATGGTGGTATCGTCTAAGGGCTAGGACACATGCCTCTCACGCATGCAATCAGAGTTCGAATCTCTGTACCACTACAAACAAAACAGTTATGAATTGGGGTCGATTGTCTGTGAAGATAGTCGACTTTTTTGTTTTTTGTTTTTTTTTATACTATCTTCGCATAAAAAATAAACTCATGGAAAAATATACTTTCACTTTGGAGGAACTATCGGAAGATTTGCGCTACTTGCAGCTGTTGTCGCGCTCATTCCCTACGATTGCTGATGCCAGTACGGAAATCATCAATCTGGAGGCAATTCTGAATCTGCCTAAAGGTACAGAGCATTTTCTGTCGGATGTGCATGGGGAGTATGAGGCTTTCCAGCATGTACTGAAAAATGCTTCAGGCACCGTGAAGCGTAAGGTGCATGAGATTTTTGCCCACTCTCTGCGTGACCAGGAGATGAAAGACCTTTGTACACTGATATATTATCCAGAGGAAAAGTTGCAATTGGTGAAGAAACGTGAGAAGGACATGGACGATTGGTACCAGATTACCCTTAATCGCCTGGTGCGTGTATGTCAGAATGTGTCATCCAAATACACACGTTCAAAGGTGCGTAAGGCTTTGCCGTCCGATTTCTCATATATCATCCAAGAGTTACTCCATGAAAGTACCATCGATCCCAACAAAGAGGCTTATACGGATGCCATTATCCAAACGATTATTTCCACACGCAGAGCTAGTGCTTTTATCATAGCCTTGTGTCAACTCATTCAGCGACTCACTATCGATTCTCTCCATATTGTGGGAGATATCTACGATCGTGGGGCTGGTGCCCACATTATCATGGACACTCTGTGTGATTACCATAATTTTGATATTCAGTGGGGCAACCACGATATCCTTTGGATGGGAGCTGCCTCGGGCAACGATGCCTGTATTGCAAGTGCCATTCGCACGGCTTTGCGCTATGCCAATGTGGCGACCTTGGAAGATGGCTATGGCATCAATTTCCTCCCATTGGCAACTTTTGCGATGGAAACCTATAAGGATGACCCTTGTACGCCATTCCTGGTGAAATCCAATATCAGCGATGAGCAGTTTGATGAGAAAACTTTGCGTTTGTTTGCGCAAATGCATAAAGCTATCGCTATCATCCAGTTTAAGTTGGAGGGAGAGATTATCAAGCGTCGTCCTGAGTTTGGCATGGAAAACAGGCTCCTGCTCAATTTTATTGACTATGAGAAAGGTACAATTCTTTATGAGGGTAAGGAGTATCCGCTCACAGATTGCCATTTCCCCACCATTGACCCAGCCGACCCTTATCGACTTACGCCAGAGGAACGCGACATTGTGGATAAAATACATGCTTCATTCTTAAATAGCGAAAAACTTAAGAAACACATGCACTGCTTGTTCTCGCGTGGAAGTATGTATCTGGTGACCAACGGTAATCTGCTTTTCCATGCCAGCATCCCACTTAATGAAGATGGTAGTTTCAAGCATGTGCGTATAGGGAAGAAGGATTATTGGGGACGCAAGCTGCTCGACAAGACAGACCAGATGCTGCGCACGGCCTACTACGAAGTGGAAGGCAAGCCAGAGAAACTCTTTGCACAGGATTATGCTTGGTATCTGTGGTGTGGGGCTGATACACCCTCGTTTGATAAGAGCAAGATGACCACTTTCGAACGTTATTTTATTGCCGACAAGGAGACTCATAAGGAGGAGAAAGGCTTTTATTACACTTTACGGAATGACCAGGAGGTGTGCGACAATATCCTGCGTGAGTTTGATGTGGAGCCAGGACCACATTCACATATTATCAATGGCCATGTTCCTGTAAGGACTATCAAGGGTGAGACACCAATCAAGGCTAACGGCAAGCTCTTGGTGATTGATGGAGGCTTCTCCAAAGCCTATCAGCCTAAGACGGGCATTGCAGGCTACACGCTGGTTTTCCACTCTCATGGTTTCCAATTGGTGCAGCATCAGCCATTTGAGAGCCGGCAGAAAGCCATTGAGGAGGGACAGGATATCAAGTCGAGTACCTTATTGGTCGAATATGCCCAAAACCGTGTGATGGTGCGTGATACGGACAAGGGACGGGAGCTTCGCATCCAGATCAAGGATCTCCAAAAACTATTGGCGGCCTATCGCATGGGACTTTTGAAAGAGAAAGAATAATTCTTCTGTTTTCAATAGAATTCTTCTTCTTGCTCTTCTGCTATGATATCCTATAGATAACATGTACTATTAAGAGTTAGCGGAAGAATAATATATTTGTTTATGATGAAAAAAAAGAAAGAGGGCCTGTCAAACTTTTATTTTGACAAGCCCTCTTTGCTATATCTTAGACAGATGATTTACTTGAACAATAAAGGAACAAATTCTGTAAGATATATACGCCAGTTCTTCCAGATATGGCCACCAGAGGTCTCCATATAGGTGTACTTGTAACCATGCTCATCGAGGAACTTGCGATAGTCTGTATTGTTCTTGTAAAGGAAATCCTCATTGCCGATACCAATCCAGTAGAGAGCAGGCTTCTTGCTGAAGAGGGTGGCCAACTTCTGGTCATTGTCCTGATAGATAGGAGAGATGCTTGGATCAGTCACGCCAATAGCAGCAGAGAACAGGCCGATATAGTTGAACATGTCAGGATTGTTCTGGCTGATGAACTTGGAGTGGAAACCGCCCATAGACAGACCTGCGATAGCACGGCTGCGTTTCTGCGGAATGGTGCGGTAGGTCTTGTCAATGAACTTCACGATTTCAGGGAAAGCAGTCTCGAAACTTCCTTCCATCGTCTTTGGCAAACCCATAGAAGGTACGTTGTAGCCTGTAGAGTTCTCCAATGGAGCTGCTTCTTGAGAGATATTGCCATTGGTCATCACCACAATCATGGGTTGAGCCTTTCCCTGAGCAATCAGGTTGTCGAGTACTTGGGAAGTACGACCCTGGGTAATCCAAGCCTCCTCATCACCACCAATACCATGCAGCAGGTAGAATACAGGATAGCGCTTGCCGCTGGTCTCGTAGCCTGCAGGAGTGTAAACAGTGAGACGACGATCGATGCCTTCGAAGTCGCTATGGTACCAGATGCGGCTTACAGTGCCGTGAGGAACGTTCTTGATTTGGTAGAGGTCGGCACGCTCGCTACCACCTACTAACAAGATATTGGTCAGTGAAGCTACGTCGCGATTCACTGCCACATTGTTCATGTCAAGTACACGCTGTCCGTCAATGATAAAATTGTAGGTGTACATGTCTGGAGCCACTGGTTCAGGAGTAGTGTATTCCCATACTCCGTCTTTCTCCACCATGTCTGCGGTACGACCGTTGATGCAGTCGCCAGTCACCTTGACGGTGATGGCCTTAGGAGCACGCACACGGAAAGTCACTGTGTTGTCAGCATTGATTTCAGGTGAGGTCACACCTCTGGCCTGAAAAATGGCCTGCTGAGCAAATGTTACTGTGGTAGTCAGCAATGCTACCATGATTAAAGCAATCTTTTTCATAGAATATTGAATAATGGGTTATAAATTAACTTCGTTGATTTTTGTCACGACTCGGCCAAATCGATGTGAGCATCATTTGGCTCTCGCTGCTCCAAAAATTATACTTCGTTGATTCTCGGCTGCGCTTCGGCAATACTCAAGTAAACTTGGTATTGCTCTTAGCTTGCACGATAATTTTCAATTTTCAATTCTCAATTCATTATACCTCGTGGTAAAAAGTTTTCGATCACCAAGAGTGTCGTTCACCCTGGCCACGTTGACCCAGAACTTGTTCTCACGTACCGATGGAAGCGGATAGGCGGCTTTTTCACGCCCATAGGAGTGATTCCATTCATCGGCCACTACCTCGTATTCAGGATGAGGAGCATTTACCAGTACGTTGTCTTCCTTATCGGCACGACCGTCTTTCACTTCCTGAATTTCCTCCCAAATACTGAGCAGGGTATTTACGAAGTTGTCCAATTCACTCAGACTCTCGCTCTCTGTCGGCTCTACCATTAGCGTGCCATGCACAGGGAAGGAGAGGGTAGGGGCATGGTAGCCATAGTCCATGAGACGTTTGGCAATATCCAGTTCGCTAATGCCAGCTTCATGGTGTATGGTGCGACACTCCAGAATCATCTCATGCCCTACGAAGCCGTTGGCTCCTCGATAAACGATGCCATACGTATCTTTCAGCTTGGCAGCCAGGTAGTTGGCATTGAGAATGGCAATCTTGGTGGCACGAGTAAGTCCTTCTGTGCCCATCATGCGGATATAGCCGTAGGCAATGGGCAGGATGCCAGCACTGCCGTAGGGGGCAGCAGAAACTTGATTGGTGGCATCACCAAAGAGGTTGTGACCTGGCAGGAAAGGCACCAAATGACTCTTCACACACACAGGACCTACGCCAGGACCACCTCCACCATGTGGAGAGGAGAAGGTCTTATGCAGGTTCAGGTGACATACATCGGCACCTATCGTACCAGGATTGGTAAGACCTACCTGGGCATTCATATTGGCACCATCCATATAGACCTGTCCGCCATTCTCGTGTATGATGCGGCATATTTCCACCACTTCCACCTCGAAGATGCCATGCGTAGATGGATAGGTAATCATCAAGGCTGCCAAGTCGTCCTTGTGTTCCTTGGCTTTGGCTCGCAGGTCTTCCAAGTCGATGTTGCCACCTTCATCACATACCACAGTGATGGGATAGAACCCTGCTTGTACTGCTGAGGCTGGATTTGTACCATGTGCAGAAGCTGGTATCAGTATCATATTGCGTTTTTTTTGTCCTTGGCTTTCCAAGTAGGAGCGGATGATGCGCAAACCCGTATATTCACCAGCGGCACCAGAGTTTGGCTGCAGCGTTACTCCGTCGAAACCAGTGATGATTTTCAGTTCCTCGCACAGGTTGTGGATCAGTTCCTGATAGCCTTCGGCTTGGTCTGCAGGTACCAAGGGGTGCAGATTCATGAATCCAGGAAGTGATAAGGGGAGCATCTCTGAGGCTGGGTTCATCTTCATGGTGCAGGAACCCAGAGATATCATGGAATGCGTAAGAGAAATATCCTTGCGGTCGAGACGCTTGATGTAGCGCATCATCTCCATCTCGCTGTGGTAGCGCTGGAATACCTCATGGGTGAGGTAGTGGCTGGTACGTTTCAGTGAATCATGAATGCTATTCATCAGAGGAATATCGCTTACAGACTGAGTGGATTGCTCAGCTGCAGTAGCGAAGATTTTCAGCAGGGTGTTGACATCCTTCAGACTGGTCGTCTCGTCGATGCTGATTCCTACATGTCCGTTAGCAAAGTAGTGCAGGTTGACCAGCTTGCTCAGGGCTATGGTTTGGAGTTGTTGAACGCTGACTTTGGCAGGGAGGGCAATGCACAGCGTGTCGAAATACTGTGTGTTGAGTTGCTGGTAGCTCAGTTTTTCCAACTCCAGTGACAAGAAATTGGCAATACTGTGGATGCGTTCAGCTATGGTGCGTATGCCTTCTTCTCCGTGATATACAGCATAGAAGCCAGCCATGCTGGCAAGTAGTGCCTGTGAAGTACAGATGTTCGATGTGGCTTTCTCTCGTTTGATATGCTGCTCGCGTGTCTGCAGGGCCATGCGGTAGCAGTGTCTGCCATATTTGTCCATACTCCAACCAATGATGCGGCCTGGCATGTTGCGCTTGTATTCTTCACGGGTGGCAAAATAGGCGGCTGATGGTCCCCCATAATAGATAGGTGTACCTAAGCGCTGCGAGCTGCCAAAGACAATATCTGCTCCCCATTCACCTGGAGGGATAAGCAACGCCAGACTGAGGATATCCGCTGCTACGGCTACTTTCACACCTGCTGCATGGGCTTTCTCCACCAGTGCACGATAGTCATCTGCCTGTCCGTCTGCATTGGGATATTGGATAAGGAGTGCAAAAACATCTGGCGTGAACTCCATCTCTTGCCAAGGGGTCTGTTCTATGGCAATCCCTTGAGCAGGCATTCGGGTTTGTATCACAGCGCAAGTATGAGCAAACACTTTGGTATCAATCAGCACTTTATTGGCACCTCGTTTCAGCTGGTCTCTTGTGCGTAGGGCATACATCATGCTCACAGCCTCGGCTCCAGCTGTGGCTTCATCGAGCAAAGAGCAGTTGGCAAGCGGCATGCCAGTCAGGTCGGTGATGGCTGTCTGGAAATTCATAAGGGCTTCCAATCGTCCCTGCGATACCTCTGTCTGATAGGGAGTGTATGAGGTGTACCACACAGGATTCTCAAACACATTGCGCTGAATGACAGCGGGTGTGATGGTGCCGTACCAGCCTTGGCCGATGAAGGTGGTATAAAGCTTGTTCTTCGAGGCAAGTTGGGCAATATGTACGGCAAATTCATATTCTGTCATTGGAGCTGGCAGGTTAAGCGGCTCCTTCAGACGGATGTTTTGGGGAATGGTCTTGTCAATCAGCTCATCCAATGAATGTACTCCAACAGCTTGAAGCATCTTTTTTTCTTCAGCAGGACTGATGCCGATGTGACGGTTGGCTAAAAGATCAGTATTCATAAGTATAAGATTAAAGATTATCTACGGAAGAAAGGATTCTCTGCTTTCTCGTTACCTATGGTGGTAGGAGCTCCATGTCCTGGATAGACCACTGTTTCGTTGGGCAGGATAAAGAGCTTGCTGCAGATACCGTCGATAAGCGTATCAAAGTTACCTCCAGCAAGGTCGGCACGACCTATGCTACCTTGGAAAAGAACATCGCCAGAGAACATGCAATGAGCATCGTGGCAATAGAAGACAATACTGCCAGGAGAGTGGCCTGGCACATGGATCACTTCCATACGGGTGTTACCAAAGGTCACCATGTTGCCATCGTGCAAGTGCTTGCCTGGAGGGTCAATCTTATCTGGCAAGGTAAAGCCAAACATACGGCTTTGCTTGGGAGCATCTTCTACCCAGAATTCATCCAGTTCGTTGGCTTCAGACTTTACACCCCAAGTGCGTTCCACAAACGGATTCCCACAGATATGGTCAACGTGCAGGTGTGTATTAAGCAAGTGTTTCAATGACAGATGATTGTCGTTGATGAACTCTTTCAGGGCATCCCGTTCTTCTTGATAGAAGCACCCTGGGTCGATTATCACGGCTTCTCCAGTTTCGTCCCACACCACATAGGTGTTTACAGGAAACATATTGAATTCAAATCTCTTTATTTTCATAATATCTCAATTTTCTTTGTTGATTCTCGGCTGCACAAGAATTTTCAATTTTCAATTTTCAATTTTCAACTTCACATGCACCACCTTCTTTGTTTCAAAGAACTCCTCTGTAAAGAATTCCTTTAAATCCCAGAAAGTGGCGTGTTGTTGGTAGGAGAACGATTCTTTCTCCAGCTCACCGCCTTTGAGGCAGATCAGTCCGTTGGGCAAGGAATTATGTTGCCCAAGTCTGATGTTTTTCTTACATACCTTGACAAGGTCACCCAACGGCATCACCGCCCGGCTCACCACAAAGTCAAACATGCTCTTCTCATCCTCAGCTCGTTCATGGGCAGTAGTCACGTTGGTTAATCCTGTCTGTAGAGCCACATCTGCAGCTACCCGTACTTTTTTCCCTATACTATCCACCAAGTGAAACTTCACATCAGGGAAAAGGATGGCCAGTGGAATGCCAGGAAATCCCCCACCAGTGCCTAAGTCCATTACTTCAGTTTCAGGTACGAATTGAATCACTTTGGCTATACCCAACGAATGCAGCACATGATGCTCATAGAGGTTTTGAATATCCTTCCTGGAAATCACATTGATCTTTGCGTTCCAGTCGTTGTAGAGGGCTTCCAACGCTTCGAACTGTGACTTCTGTTTCGCTGTCAGATCTGGGAAATATTTCTCAATCAGGGCAATCATAGCTGTTCTTTGATGATGGGGTTGGTGAGGTCGAGCCAAGGCTTTATCTCTTCGTAAGGAAGCGTGATGCTGATAGTCCCCAGCGCATAGACGGCAATCTCATAGACATTGTAGGTGAACTCTATGCCCTCTTTTCTGATGGCAAAGTTCTCTGTCAAAGGTATATCTCCCGATTCGTTGTAGGTGAATCCCAATTCGTACATTTTCTCATCGCTGTCTGCGAGGGAGGCGTAGTCCTTCTGCAGTTGGCCATAGAGCTTTGTCATCAGCTCATTTTCGGAAAGTTCGTAATTGGGTTTGAGCAGGTCCTTCAGTTTGATCACCTTCATGGTGCGCAGGTCTATGTTGGTGTAGAAGATCTGGTGTATGCCATGCGGTCCGCCTGTGTAGTCCTCCTTCTTCACAGCGTAAGTCAGCAGGTTTTTCTCATAGCGTTCCACAAAGCTTTCCACACTCTTCTCGTAGCTGTACCACGATTCCATGAATCCTTCGTTTTCCTGCTCGTCTTCCTCAAATACAGGCTCCAAGTCCTTGCGGTACTTGTTCACATAGTCTGAGGTATATTTCTCCATCGCTGCTTCAGGAGGCAGTTGGCTGTAGGATTCCCCAAAGGCCTGTTGCACCAAGATGCGGTTCAGTGAGTCCTTCATCCGCACATCATTGCTCTCTGCGATGTAAGCAAGGTCTATGAGCACATGGCAGGCAGGTTTGGAATTGTCGTCAAACAGATGGGCGGTCAGATCGGTAGTAGCCTGGGCGGTCTGCAAGTCACCTGTATTGGCTTGATGACGATGACAAGAAGCCATCACTCCTCCCATGAGCAACAGGAGTAGGAAGAGCAGATTTTTCATCAAAAGTCGTTTTTTACTCATTTTGGGCAGATTTATCGTACTCGACATACAAAGATAAGACTTCTATTTGAACAAATGATGAGTTTTAGAAAATAATTTCTATTTTTGTATGGAAAAAAGAAAAGTGATGAAACAAATGCTGGTGGAAGACTGGGGGTTACTCCCTTATGCTGAGGCTTGGGAGAGGCAGACAAGGCTGTTTGACGCAATGCTTGATGCCAAGAAAGCAGGGATAGAGACAGAGGATCGTCTCATTGTTTGCCAGCATCCGCATGTCTATACGATAGGTAGGAGCGGCAAGGAAACCAATATGCTGATGTCTGAGGAGCAACTCAGACGCCTGGGAGCGGCTTATTTCCACATCGACCGTGGGGGGGATATCACCTACCATGGACCTGGCCAGTTGGTCAGCTATCCGCTATTGAACCTCGAACATTTTTCCTTAGGTCTCAAGGCGTATATCCACACCTTGGAGGAAGCCGTGATACGTGTTTGCGCCTCCTACGGCATCGAAGCAGGGCGTATCGAGGGCGCTACGGGCGTATGGTTGGACGGCCAGTCGCCCAAGGCACGAAAAATATGCGCCATAGGGGTGAGGAGCAGCCGTTTCTGTACCATGCACGGACTGGCGCTCAATGTGAATACTGACTTGCGCTATTTCTCCTACATCCATCCCTGTGGATTTGTGGACAAAGGGGTCACTTCCTTGAAGCAGGAATTGGGCAGGGAGGTGGTCTTTGAAGAAGTGTCGCAACGATTAATTGAAGAACTCAAACAATTATTGGTCTATGAAAATAGTTAGCTCAGAATTTGTAATCAGTAATACAGACATCACCAAGTGCCCACAGACGGGTTTTCCTGAATATGCTTTCATAGGTCGTTCCAATGTGGGCAAGTCGAGCTTGATTAATATGCTTACAGGTCACAAGGGACTGGCCATGACTTCATCGAAACCTGGCAAGACACTGCTCATCAATCATTTCCTCATCAATAAGGAGTGGTATATAGTGGACCTGCCTGGCTATGGCTACGCCCAACGCAGCAAGAAGGTGCAAGAACAGATTATGCGTATCATTCAGCAATACATTTTAGGGAGGGAACAGCTTACCAACCTCTTTGTGTTGATTGACAGCAGGTTGAAGCCGCAGAAGATAGATCTGGAGTTTATCAACTGGTTGGGGGAGAATGGCGTACCGTTTAGCATCGTCTTTACCAAAGCAGACAAGCTGAGTAAGATGAGAGTCAATGACAATGTAAAACTTTTCTTGGATACCTTGCGGGAGGAATGGGAAGAGCTGCCGCCTTATTTTGTCTCCTCTGCAGAGAAAGGTACGGGCAAGGAGGAGATACTTGACTACATCGAAGAAGTGAACAAGAGCCTGTAAAAACAACAGGGGCCGCACCCTCTCGGCGAAGCCCCCATAAACCTATAATAACCATGAAAAAACTTTATCTCGTATCTCTTATTTCAATAGTCCTAATGCCTTGAAGCATTTCATCAGTTTCTCCACAGCAGTGTCAACTTGCTCCTTGGTATGCGTAGCCATCAGGGCGAAGCGTACCAGCGTGTCTTGTGGAGCACAGGCTGGTGGAATTACTGGGTTGATGAAGATACCTTCATCGAAAGCCATCTTGGTTACCACGAAAGTCTTCTCCTCATCGCGCACGTAGAGTGGGATGATAGGACTTTCTGTAGCTCCAATCTCGAAACCTGCATCGCGGAAACGCTTCAAAGCGTAGTTGGTAATATCCCACAACTGTTCGATGCGGTCAGGCGATTCCTTGATGATGTGCAGGGCTTCCAAGGTGGCAGCAGTGGAAGCTGGGGTCATACTGGCCTGGAAGATGTAGGAACGTGAATGGTGACGCAGGTAGTTGATGATTTTCTTGTCAGCAGCAATGAAACCTCCCAAAGAGGCCAAAGACTTGCTGAAAGTACCCATGATCAGATCCACTTCGTCAGTCACGCCGAAATAGTCACACACACCACGGCCGCAATTGCCGAATACGCCCAGTCCATGAGCTTCATCCACATAGATGCAGGCGTTGTATTTCTTCTTCAGCTTGACAATCTCAGGCAGGTTGGCCAGATCGCCCTCCATGGAGAACACACCATCCACTATGATCAGTTTCACGGCATTGGGCTCACACTTCTGGAGTTCTTTCTCCAGTGCCTCCATATCATTGTGCTTATATTTCAGCTGGGTGGCGAATGTGAGGCGGCGGCCATCCACGATGGAGGCATGGTCGCGGTCATCGCAGATCACATAGTCGCAGCGTCCAAGCAAGGCAGGAATCACACCTTCGTTCACAGTGAAGCCCGTAGAGTAGCACAGGGCATCTTCCTTACCCACAAACTCAGCCAATTCCTTTTCCAATTGTACGTGAATGTCCAGCGTGCCGTTCAGGAAACGTGAGCCAGCACATCCAGTACCATATTTCTTGGTGGCTTCAATGGCCGCATTGATGATGCGCTCATCATAGGTGAGACCCATATAGGCATTGGAGCCGAACATTAGAATCTTCTTGTCCTCAATCAACACCTCCGTATCCTGATGGCTGTTGATTACGCGGAAATAGGGGTAAACACCCTTGGCTATATACTGTTGGGGTAAATCATATTTGCCCAGTTTTTCAGATAGTAAGCTCATTCAAAATGATTTAAATTATTATCCTAATTCGCTTCCTTCGAACCATACATGTTCAAAGTGGGTGCAAAGTTACAAATAATATTTCACAAATCTTTAAGAAATGAGCAATTTTTTTCCAAACTGGTCACTTTTTCAGAAGATAGCGTGTTGCCTTCCTCCTTTTACTTGAGTTCTTGCTCTTTTTGGTTTTGTTTGGACAAGAAATTTTTGTGGGCCATGATGATCTGACGTCGATACACAGCGCAGGCGGTAAGGAAATAGATGCCAGTCTGCAGCCACAGGGCGTGGTATTCCAAGCGCACATCGTTGAGCAGGGCGCCCATGTTGTTCATCTTCACAAATGCATTGATGCCAAAGGTGGATGGGAACAAGTAGGAGATGCCTTTCCAGGCTCCGTGTATCGCACTGCCTGGCCATGATATGCCAGCGAGGAACAAGATAGGCAGCGATGTGAACACGATGAGCAGTATCACATTCTCACGATAGCGTACCATGGCGGAGAGGGTCATTCCGAAGAAGATGCATGCCAGCAGGTAAGGAATCATGATGCCCACCAGATCTTTGAGGTGTAGCAGCTGGGGGAAGTGGAACAGCATGGGGATCACCATGGTGATGTAGGCTGCTATCACAGCATAGATCATCAGGTAGCACAGCGACTTGCCAAACACAATGCGGAAGATGCCGTTGTAATGGCGGCTCAGAGGTACCAGAGCCTCGTTGGTGTTCTCTTCGCGGGCAGTACCAGCAGCGAGGCCGATGCCCAGAATCAGTGTTTGCTGCAGGAT